>ERZ1023654.4-NODE-4-length-127860-cov-19.417605_pt1 | contig 127860 bp, 99 predicted proteins | sample MGYA00380338_ERZ1023654 | MGnify/ENA primary metagenome ERZ1023654 (study PRJEB33179, sample SAMN07448980) | human gut metagenome | biome: Human-gut; feature: Human associated habitat; material: Faeces | host: Homo sapiens | place: India: Bhopal | collected...
AATTGGCACAATAACCTCAAGAAGAATTGGACTAAGTTACATGATTCTACAAATTCTGATGGTAATGGACATTGTCTTATAATAAAAAGAGACGATAACGACCCTGGTGTCGAAATTGGTTTTTGGCTTGGCGAAGACAATGCCACAGCATTCTTCCTGACGGCTATTTTCATTTTTTCTCCCCAAAACATAAGAAACTTCTCAAATCATTTGCATGATTCAAAAGAAAAGCATATCTTTGCATCGTTAAACTAAAAATAATGATGTATGAATACAGCAGTTTTATCTGATGGAATAAGCTATTATATTCCTTCTGCAGACTTAACATTCTTCAAAGAATTGGCAGCAAGGATGAAGTGGGAAGTAGTGAGCAAGATGAAGAAATCCCAACAGGTTTCTACAACTTCATCGTGGGTTGATAATTTTGCGGGTAAATGGCAAGATGAACGCTCCACATCTCAGATTATCAAAGATATTCATACAGCAAGAACTTCCAATTCAGAAATTTCGCTATGAAAGGCTACTTATTAGACACTGACATAGTTGTGTATTTTTTCAGAAACCAAAAGGGAATTGCACAACATTTAGCAACAATTTCACCTGAGAATATTTATATATCAGAGGTTACTGTTGCAGAATTGGAATATGGTAATTATTGCGGTGGCAGATACGAAGAAAACAAAGAACTACTAGATCGTTTTTTATCTTGCGTCAATGTTGTACCATTCTCTGCAGCAATAAAGATTTATGCGAAGGAGCGATTTCGTTTAAAAAGCATCGGTATGGGAATTGAGGATTTTGATTTGCTCATAGGTTGTACATCCGTAGCCAAAGACCTCACAATGGTAACAAACAATATAAAACATTATTCAAGAATTACTGGAATACAAATAGAAAAATGGGTAAATTGAGATAATGTCTCTTCTCACAAAAAGACATCATTCTACATATTAAAGAAGAATTTCCGCCAGAGAGAATCGCATTTCTTTCTGGCGTTTTTCATTTTCAATGCTTTCGATGCAATATTAATGACATTTCATAGTTATAATAATAAAAGAAAATAAGACAACGATTAAAAACTCAATATATCAAGGAATATGTTAGAATATACTATAGCCATCATAGGAGCATTTCTACTTAGCTCCATTTGTGGTTTTTTCTTTATACCTGCTTTACTTAACTTCTGCAAGAGAAAGAACTTATACGATATGCCAAACCAAAGGAAGGTACATAAATGTTTGGTTCCTAGACTAGGCGGTATTTCCTTCATGCCTAGTATGTTGCTTTCGTTTTTTATCGTCACCATCATCATGGGTACGCAAAGCGTAGATGCCAAAATCACCATCAGCACTTGGACACTCGGATTGCTCATCAGCCTCCTCATCATCTATTCTACGGGAATCGTGGACGACTTGATCGGTCTTGATGCCAAGGTGAAGTTTGCTACGCAGATTATCGCTGCTTGCATCCTCCCCTTTTGCGGTCTGTACATCAACAATCTGTATGGTTTGTTCGGCATTCATGCTATACCTTATTATATAGGGTTCCCTCTCACCATACTCACCATCGTATTCATCGACAATGCCATGAACCTCATCGATGGTATCGACGGTCTATCAGCTAGCTTGTCTATCATCGCATTGGCTGGCTTCGCTTATTGCTTCATCCACAATGGTCTGATTGTCTATGCCATCCTTATCGCTGGACTGATTGGCATTCTTGTGACATATCTATACTTTAATATATGGGGTGACCCAAACAAAAACAGAAAGATTTTCATGGGAGACTCAGGAAGTCTGACCCTGGGATTCATCTTGGGTTTTCTTTTCGTCAAGGCACTGAGAAACGACCCACGTGTCATGCCATTCTCACCTGAGAGAATCGTATTGGCTTATAGTTTCCTCATCGTTCCAACCTTTGATGTGGTAAGAGTGATTATCCATCGTTTGAGAGCACACAAGCCTATCTTCGATGCTGACAAGAGCCATATCCATCACAAGATGATGGCAGCGGGGCTCAACCAGCACCAAGCTCTCGTTGGCATTCTTTGCCTTGAACTATTATTTGTGTGCATCAACTTAGTTAGTTTTGATTATCTGAATTGCAACATCACTTATATGTTTATTATAGACGTTGTGATTTACACGATATTCCATATAGTACTGACGAAACGCATCCAGCAGTGCACCATTGCTTCTGGCAAAATCACCAATGAGAAATAAGGCATGAAAAGAATTATTGATTGCATCATAGCTGCACTATGTTTGGTGATATTCTCGCCTGTATGCCTGGTGATAGCTCTTGCCATCCGCATGGAGGATGGCTTGCCTGTCATCTACAAGCAGGAGCGCATCGGACTGCATGGCAAGCCTTTCTTCATTTACAAGTTTCGTAGCATGAGGGTGGATGCCGAGAAGGATGGTCCCGACCTGTTGGAGGTAAGTGGCGACCCTCGCCTCACCAAGGTGGGGAAGTTTTTGCGAGCTCATCATCTCGATGAGTTGCCCCAGCTTTGGAATGTCTTCATCGGAGACATGGCGTTTATCGGTCCTCGTCCGGAGCGCAAGTTCTACATCGACCAAATCATGGAGCATGATGCTCGCTATCCGTATCTCTACCAGATTCGTCCGGGGGTAACATCATACGCCACGCTCTACAATGGATACACCGACACCATGGAGAAGATGCTGCGCCGACTGGAGCTTGACCTCTACTATCTGGAGCATCGGTCATGGTGGTTTGATACGAAGATTCTCGTCAAGACCTTCATCAACATCGTGTTTGGAAAGAAATTCTGAGAAATATAGCTGAAAAGAATAGCCGCCAGGAAGACAATGCCATGAGCATCCTTCCTGACGGCTATTTTCATTTTTTCTTCCCAAAACTGAAGAAACTTCTCTAATCATTTGCATGATTCAAAAGAAAAGCATATCTTTGCATCGTGAAACTAAAAATTATAGATATATGAATACAACAAAATTAACAAGAGAAGAAGCTCTGAGACGTTGGAACGCCTCAAAAGAAACCAAGCGAAAAATGGTCGAAAGACTAGAACGTTTGGTACGAGAGAGTTGTTTAGAAAGAACAGGAAAGGAGCCTGTCGGTATTGAAGTATGGTAATAGAAAAACTCTCATTAGCTACCATCAATGCGACGTCACCTTATTTGGTTAAAATAGCAGATGATGGTAAAGCTTTATGTTTCGTAACAGATTATGATGCGGAAATGTTTATCACTTTTGAAAAAGACGATTTGCTACATAATGGCACGGTTTACCAATTCGGCATTTCCAATCCGAAAAAAGTACGTTCACCTAAAGACCCTAAAGTAAGAGCTACCATTCTTGCAATAATCGAAGAATTCTTTGCAAAGAACCAAGCTGCCTTTCTTTACATATGTGAAACTGGTGATGGGCTTCAAGAAATGCGAAATCGTCTCTTCCGCTTTTGGTTTGGCATCTACAAAGACCGAGAGGAATATTTGTTCTTACCGCAAACTGTCTATGACGAAGAAGGGAATGACAATTATGCAGCATTAATCATTCGTAAAGACAACCCACAATTTAGAGACTTGGTCACAGAATTTATGAATACCGTGAATCTACTTAATTCAAAACCAGAACATTGAATATAGTATATCCGCCAGAGAGAATCGCATTTCTTTCTAGCGGCTATCTTATTACCATTTAAGTCCTCTTATTTTACTTATTTAGCAAGAGCTTGACTTGATCTTGAGACATACCTACCGACTTGGCTATCTCCTCAACACTCATTCCTGAATTTGACAACAAAAGAGCCATTGTTCTCAACTGAGCCTTATTCTGCTCCAACTCAGCCTTATTCTGCTCCAACTGTTCTGCCTGCTCCGCCAACTTTTTGTCTTTCATCATCAAAGCTGTGTCACGATCCTCCAGAGCCTTGAAGTACTCATCCTCCACATTCATTTCTTGACGCAACTGAGCATTGGCGGCAGCCATCAAGAGACGACGAAGCAAATACTGCATGTCATCGTCATCATCAAACGGTGTGTCGTTGACATTCAAGACATGACGGTCCGAGCCATTCTTCTGTGACTGGTCAAACACACTTAATACTTTCTCCAATCGATTATTTACTTGACCATGAAGGAGAGGTATCTGTACGATGATACTGTCATGGATTAGACTCTCCACAAATGGGTCGGGAATGCCATCGGTCACTACATTGCCGTCATAATCGTACGCTTTATGTTTGACATAGAGCACTGGCACATTGATGTCACCGACACGATGTCCCAGCAAGTAGATGGCTACCATCGGAATGGCATAGCCGTCATTGTTGTTCTCGCTCGGCACATTCTCTGGGTTGCTGTACTGCGCACCAAGAAATTGACGGAAACGTAACGTCTCCGTCTCCAGCCACGTTTTCTGAAGTTCGATGAGAACCAAGCGGATGGTTCCATCAGGTTCCTTCACATGTGCACCGAAGTCTATACGAAACATGGAGATGTTGTCTCGCACACCATTTGTGTACTCGTTGCGGCGCATTTCTACAGCCACAACCTCTTTCTTCAACAATACAGAAAGCAATGTTTTCGCGATTCGCTCGTCTTCCATCAGGTATTTGAAGACTGAATCATAAATAGGATTTGCTATTTGTATCATCATAATTGATTTAAAAACTTTCTGTTAGCGCTGCAAAAATAAGCATTTTCTGCGAGAACGCCAAAGTTTTCGACCTTTTTTGTTTGTTTTTGCTGATAAATCAAGAGAAACTGAGGAAAATATTTGCTATTATTCCACTATCTCCCAGTCTTTCAATCCCCTACTCTCCTTGGAGAACTCCAACGCCAGGCAGGTCACTTTCTTTTTGCTCGCAACAAAAGCAAATTTTTGGATCGACCATGTACTTAGGTAGATAACAGCTATCCAAAACACTCATTTTCTTTTAAAAAAGGCGGTGCTTAGGATGAAAATCTACAAAGGCAGGCATACAAAAATCCCAGCCTATGGGCAATCGCCGCCCATAGGCTGGGCAGTCAATGCCCGTAGGCTGGGAATCCATTGCCCATAGGTATGGGCATTTTCCTACAAAGGCTAAAGTAATTTTTAGTGGTGCTCTGGAACAATCGCCAAATACACCAAGTCGTGATCGGTGAGATTCTCCATGTAATGAGAATGATTCATCGGACAGTAATGCACCTGTCCCTGACGTACCTCCTCCACTGCATCATCATAATGGAAGGTGGCAGTGCCGCTCACCACATAGATAATTTCGCAGTTACCTTCATGCACATGAAGACCGGTGGATGCACCCGGACGAAGAGTGGAATACATGATTTTCACCTTGTCATCCACATAGTTACGGGTGTCGAGCTTGCCTTGTCCACCCTTGAAACCCTCTAAGTGGGCTTCCGCAATTTTCTCAAAATCTATTACCATCGTGTATTTAATTAATAATTAACAATTTAGAATGTATAATTATTCCTTTACTATTTCCGCTTTCGTGATGACGATGTCCTCCAATGGGCGGTCGTTGTTGCCCTTGTCGGTGGCAACGTTTTGTATCTTATCGACTACATCCATTCCCTCCAAGACCTCGCCAAAGACGGTGTACCCTCCATCCAGATGAGGCACTCCACCATATTTAATATAGCCATCTATCACCTGTTTGTTGGGCAACACGTATGCCTTGCCCTCTCGCTTCTCCTTCTCCACGGTATATTCCATCTGACGTGGCGAGAAGTTACGTCCCCAAGTGATATAGAAGTCGCATGGAGCTGAGGCAAACTTCGGATTCTCGTCGTCACCCTCACGAGCCGCACAGAGCTGACCACGCTTGTGATAGTACTTTGGATAGCGTATCTCAGCAGGTACGGTATAGGCGGTATCAAACTTCTCTTCCTTGCCCGGCGTCACCTTTCGGGTGGTAGGGTCGCCAGCCTGAATCATAAAGTTCTTGATAACACGGTGGAAGATACAACCATTATAATACCCCTCCTTCACCCATTTCAGGAAGTTGTCACGATGCAGGGGCGTATCGTTGTAGAGAGCGACACGGATATTGCCCATCGTCGTTTCGAGGAGTACTTCCGTACAAGTCTTGTCCTGATGCACCCCAGCTGTATCTACACCCTCGATTGCGATGCCCTTCAGCACCGTCACCTTGTCTGCGTTCATCACGTCTTGCGCCATCGCCGAGCCGAAAGAAAGGCTCAGCAGAAAACCTAGAAATAATCTTTTCATCATATCGAAAATATCTCAAAGGCGTCAGCCCTTTTATAATGTATAATTTATCATTTATAATTATCCTCCGTCACTATCTCACCGTGATATGGAAGCAACCTTGCTTCACCTCATATTTAATATAGCAACGGTTTTGCTCACGGAAATCGCGGAGCACCTCACTCAGCACCCACTTCAAGGAGTCGTTGCGCACTTGTCGACGAGGTTGCTCAGCCGTCTGCACCGTCTTATACCTATTATAACATATATCAAAGGTGGTGCCATAGAGGTGACAGGAGTTCTCGGTGGCATTGCCATTGCGAGTACGGAGCTTCGCCACATCGTCCTTGGTACGGAGGATGCTCGTCACAATAATCTTGTGCAGTGGGATGCCCTTGATTTGCAAGGAATCGAAGTAAGCACGACCGATGTCTTGCAACAAGACTGAGGCACGGGGCACGAGATACGGAATGCTGTTCTTCAACTTATCGACGTAGAAGAAAGGATTGCTCCCCACATACACCAACCTACCCTTGCTGTGCTCAGCCTCATCACGATTTTGGACGGGCGACACACCATGCTGGTTGGCTGCCAGGATCTGCACATCCTGTTGGTCTGGGAAGGTATTGCCGAAGTGAGGCACGGAGAAGATGCGATGCTTCACCTCCTTGCCCTCCTTGTCGAAGAAGATGGAGGAGCCATCCTGTCGGGCAGTATCCGCCAAGGCGGACGACTCCATCTCGTTGACAGATTCATCCGAGGCAGAACACTTACCAGCCGAGACAGAAGAATCGACTGCCACGCTGTCCTTGGCAGGAAGTGTAGCCACACGAGATTCAGCCACACGAGGGCAACAGAGTCTCACCATCGCCAGCAACAACGTTACGACGATGAAGCCCAAGAGAAATCGGTTCTTGCCCGACATCACCCTGAGCCTATTTATAATAATATGTATAATCTCCTGAAGAGTATATTTCGATTTCATTTTATCAAAGTCTAAACATGAAGACACTCATTTTACAAGCAACTGATCACAAGGCACGCTGTCCTTGGGTTTTGCAAACGCAAAGGTAATAAAAAGGAACGAAAAATGGCAAAAGAAGAAAGCAAAAAGTAGCCATCTGCCCACTTTTTTATATTATTTATCATTTTAAAAGCCAAATTTTACCAACAAAAGTATGATTTTGAGAACTTAAATTTGCTCATTTCACGGAAAAGTAGTACTTTTGCAAGCGTTATATAATAATTGAGTTTAAACTATTTGATATTTTAAGTTTTGATAGAGAAGCATATTGTACTCGAAGACATAGACCCAGTGATGTTCTACGGAGTGAACAACGCTCACCTGCAGATGATCAAGTCACTGTATCCGAAGTTGCGTATCGTGGCACGTGACAACGTGCTTCGTGTGCTTGGCGACGAGGAGGAAATGGCGAAAGCGGAGGAAGACATTGAGCAGATGCGCAAGCACCTGGCCAAATATAACATGCTCTCGGAGGAAGACATCCTCGACATTGTGAAGGGCAAGCAAACCAAGGCGGACTCGGTGAAGGGAGTGCTGGTGTATAGCATCAGCGGAAAGCCTATCAAGAGCCGAAGCGAGAACCAGCAGAGGCTCATCGACGCCTACGAGAAGAACGACATGGTGTTTGCCGTGGGACCTGCCGGAACGGGCAAGACCTACCTCAGCATCGCTCTCGCCGTGAAGGCACTCAAGGAAAAGACCGCCAAGAAAATCATCCTCTCTCGTCCTGCCGTCGAAGCTGGCGAAAAGCTCGGCTTCCTGCCGGGTGATATGAAAGACAAGATAGACCCTTATTTGCAACCTCTCTACGATGCGCTCGAAGACATGATTCCTGCCGTCAAGCTACAGGACATGATGGAGAAGCACATCATCCAGATAGCGCCTCTCGCCTTCATGCGTGGACGCACCCTCAGCGATGCCGTCGTCATCCTCGACGAGGCACAGAACACCACCTCCCAACAGATTCGCATGTTCCTCACCCGTATGGGAATGAACACCAAGATGGTCATCACAGGCGACCTCACGCAGATCGACTTGCCTCGTGAGCAGCGCAGCGGACTGAAGGAGGCGCTCAAGATACTCGATGGCGTGGAAGGCATCGGTGTGGTTCACCTGGCACAGAAGGACATCGTAAGGCACAAGCTCGTCACCCGCATCGTCAATGCCTACGATGCTTACGACAAAGAAAAAGAACTCAAAAATCAAAATAAACAATGAAAGCATTAACAAAGACAGATTTCCATTTCGATGGACAGAAGAGTGTTTACCACGGTAAAGTACGTGATGTGTATAACATTAACGACGACCTCATGGTGATGGTCGCTACCGACAGAATCTCAGCGTTCGACGTTGTACTGCCTAAGGGTATTCCTTTCAAGGGACAGGTGCTCAACCAGATTGCAGCCAAGTTTCTGGATACCACAACCGACATCTGTCCTAACTGGAAGTTGGCTACCCCAGACCCAATGGTAACCGTAGGTTTGAAGTGCGAGGGCTTCCGTGTGGAGATGATCATCCGCTCCATCCTCACCGGTAGTGCCTGGAGAGAGTACCAGAAGGGATGCCGTGAGCTTTGCGGCGTGAAGTTGCCTGACGGTATGCGTGAGAACGAGCGTTTCCCAGAGCCTATCATCACCCCTACCACCAAGGCTGACGAGGGTCACGACATGAACATCTCCAAGGAGGAGATCATCGCACAGGGCATCGTTAGTGCTGAAGACTACGCCATCATGGAGGACTACACCCGCCGCATCTTCAAGCGTGGCCAGGAGATTGCCGCTAAACAGGGCTTGATTCTCGTCGATACCAAGTACGAGTTTGGCAAGCGTGACGGCAAGGTATATCTCATCGACGAGATTCATACTCCAGACTCTAGCCGCTACTTCTACGCTGATGGCTACGAGGAGAAGTTTGAGAAGGGCGAGCCTCAGCGTCAGCTCTCCAAGGAGTTCGTTCGCCAGTGGCTCATCGAGCACAACTTCATGAACGAGCCTGGTCAGACCATGCCTGAGATTACAGACGAGTACGCTGAGAGCGTATCAGATCGCTACATCGAACTCTTCGAGCACATCACTGGCGAGAAGTTCGACAAGGCTACTGAGGAAGGTGACATCGCCGCTCGCATCGAGAAGAACGTAAGTGAGTGGCTTGCAACAAGAAAATAATGTATAAGCAAGAACAAATCAAGCCCTATGAGGGCACAGGAGATAAGGGAAAGTTGGTAGAGGAGATGTTTGACAACATCGCCCCTACCTACGACACCCTTAACCATCGTCTCTCTTGGGACATCGACAAGGGCTGGCGCAAGAAAGCCATCAAGCGCCTCCTCCCCTACGCTCCCAAGAAGATGCTCGACATCGCTACCGGCACGGGCGACTTCGCCATTCTCGCCGCTCAGATGCTCCATCCCGAACAACTCGTGGGTGCTGACATCTCCGAGGGCATGATGGAGATAGGAAGGCAGAAGGTGAAGCGCATGGGACTGGACAAGGTGATCAGTTTCGAGAAGCAAGACTGTCTGCACCTGGGCTATGAAGACGAGACCTTCGATGCCGTCACTGCCGCCTTTGGCATACGCAACTTCCAGAACCTCGACCAAGGTCTCTCCGAGATGTGCCGAGTGCTGAAGAAGGGAGGCCATCTCTGCATTGTAGAACTTACCACGCCGGTCAGTTTCCCGATGAAGCAGCTCTTCCGCATCTACTCCGGTACCGTGCTCCCCATCTACGGCAAGTTGATTTCGAAAGACCAGAGTGCCTACGACTATCTCAACAAGACCATCGCCGCCTTTCCACAGGGCGAGGTGATGATGGAGGTACTCAAGAAGGCTGGATTTGAGAAGGCGGAGTTCAAGCGTCTCACCTTCGGCATCTGCACCCTGTATTTCGCAACGAAATAATCATTAAAAACAAAAATATTATGGACAAGTATGGACTCATAGGTTATCCCTTGGGGCATTCGTTCTCCAAGAATTACTTCAACGAGAAGTTTGAGAACGAAGGCATCAATGCCAAGTACATCAACTTCGAGATACCTAGCATAGAAGACCTCACCGAGGTACTCGACTCCAACCCAGAGTTGAAAGGTCTCAACGTCACCATCCCTTACAAGGAGAAGGTAATCAGTTATCTAGACTATGTCAGTCCCGAGGCAAATGCCATCGGTGCCGTCAACGTGATCAGAGTCATCCACAAGGGCAAGGACATTGTGCTGAGAGGTTACAACAGTGATGTCATAGGATTCACCCAGAGCATCGAGCCTTTCATCGAGTCGTTCCACAAGAAGGCTTTGATTCTCGGCACGGGCGGTGCGTCGAAGGCTGTGAACTATGGTCTGAAGTCGCTCGGTCTTGAGACCGTCTTCGTGAGCCGATACGAACGTCCTGGTACCATCCAGTACGACAAGATTACCCCTGAGGTCATCAAGGAGTACAACGTCATCGTCAACTGCACGCCTGTAGGTATGTATCCTCACGTGGATGAGTGTCCAGAATTGCCTTACGAGGCAATGGACAGTCACACCTTATTATATGATCTTATCTACAATCCTGACGAGACCCTCTTCATGAAGAAGGGAAAGGAGCATGGTGCTACCGTCAAGAATGGTCTAGAAATGCTGCTCCTCCAAGCATTCGCATCATGGGATTTCTGGGGAGGCAAAGAACAACTTTAAGTAAATTAAGAAAATGAGCAACAATAGATATATGATGCGCGGTGTGAGCGCAGCAAAAGAAGATGTGCACAACGCCATCAAGAACATCGACAAGGGTATCTTCCCACAGGCTTTCTGCAAGATTATACCAGACATCCTGGGCGGCGACCCTGAGTATTGTAACATCATGCACGCCGATGGTGCAGGTACCAAGTCTAGCTTGGCTTACATGTATTGGAAGGAAACAGGCGACCTCGCCGTCTGGAAGGGAATCGCACAGGATGCCGTGGTGATGAACACCGACGACCTGCTCTGTGTAGGTGCCGTTGACAACATCCTCGTCTCTTCTACCATCGGACGCAACAAGATGCTCGTACCGGGCGAGGTAATCTCCGCCATCATCAATGGTACCGATGAGCTCCTCCACGAGATGCGTGAGATGGGCATCGGCATCTATCCTACTGGTGGCGAGACTGCAGACGTGGGCGACCTTGTACGCACCATCATCGTTGACTCTACCGTGACTTGCCGCATGAAGCGCAGCGATGTCATCAACAATGCCAACATCCGTCCGGGTGATGTCATCGTGGGTCTGTCCTCTACCGGTCAGGCTACTTACGAGAAGAAGTACAATGGTGGTATGGGTAGCAATGGCTTGACCAGTGCTCGCCACGATGTCTTCGCCAAGTACTTGGCTGAGAAATACCCAGAGAGCTTCGACCACGCCGTACCAGACGAGTTGGTATATAGCGGCAAGTACAAGTTGACCGATGAGGTGGAAGGTTCCCCTATCAATGCAGGTGAGTTGGTACTCTCTCCTACCCGTACTTACGCCCCTGTCATCAAGAAGTTGCTCGATGAGTTGCGTCCAGAGATTCATGGTATGGTACACTGCACAGGCGGTGCACAGACCAAGGTGCTCCACTTCGTAGGCGAGAACTGCAAGGTAGTGAAGGACAACATGTTCCCAGTACCTCCTCTCTTCAAGGCAATCCACGACTGCTCTGGCACCGACTGGAAGGAGATGTACCAGGTATTCAACATGGGTCATCGCATGGAAATCTATGTTCGTCCAGAGATTGCCGAAAAGGTCATCGCCATCAGCAAGAGCTTCAACATCGATGCCCAGGTAGTAGGACACATCGAGGAAGGCAAGCGCAGCTTGACCATCAAGAGCGAATTTGGAGAATTCAATTACTAAAATACTAAAATGGATAATAACAACATATTACAGAAACTAGACGGCTTAGAGAGCCGATATGAGGAAGTAAGCACCCTCATCACCGACCCAGACGTCATCGCAGACCAGAGCAGATACGTGAAGCTCACCAAGGAATGGAAAGACCTCGGCGACATCATGGATGCTCGCAAGCGATACATCAACTGTCTCAACGCTATCAAGGAAGCCAAGGACATCCTTGCCAATGAGAGCGACCCAGAGATGAAGGAGATGGCTCGTGAGGAGCTAAACGAGAACGAGGCACTCCAACCAAAATTGGAAGAGGAAATCAAGATTGCCCTCGTACCTAAGGACCCTGAGGATGCCAAGAACGTACAAATGGAAATCCGTGGCGGTGCAGGTGGCGATGAGGCAGCACTCTTCGCTGGCGACCTCTTCAATATGTACAAGAAGTACTGTGAGTCAAAGGGTTGGACCGTGAGCGTGACTTCCGTTTCAGAAGGAGCCGTTGGCGGTTACAAGGAAATCGACTTCGCCGTAAGCGGTATCGACGTATATGGTACCTTGAAATATGAGTCGGGCGTACACCGTGTACAGCGTGTGCCAGCCACCGAGACCCAGGGACGTATGCACACTTCAGCAGCTACCGTGGCTGTATTGCCAGAGGCAGACAAGTTTGAGGTCAACATCAACGAGGGCGACATCAAGTGGGATACCTTCCGAAGCTCAGGTGCAGGTGGTCAGAACGTGAACAAGGTGGAGTCTGGAGTTCGTCTCCGCTACCCTTGGAAGAACCCTAACACAGGCGAGGTGGAAGAAATCCTCATCGAGTGTACCGAGACCCGTGACCAGCCAAAGAACAAGGAGCGTGCCTTGAGCCGACTCTATACCTTCATCCACGACCGTGAGCATCAGAAGTACGTAGATGACATCGCCAGCCGCCGTAAGAGCCTCGTCTCTACCGGTGACCGCAGTGCCAAGATTCGTACCTACAACTTCCCACAAGGTCGTGTCACCGACCACCGCATCGGCTATACCACTCACGACTTGAGTGGATTCCTCGGTGGCGACATCCAGGCTATGATCGATGCCTTGACCGTGGCAGAGAATGCTGAAAAACTAAAAGAAACAGAATTGTAAAAATATGAACAGAAAAGAACTAGTAGAGCAAATCTTCGCCAAGAAGAGCTTCTTGTGCGTAGGTCTCGATACAGATATTGACAAGTTGCCTAAGTGCATCATCGAGAGTGAGAAAATCCAGGGTGCAGAGCCTGAGTTGATGTTCCGATTCAACAAGGCTATCATCGATGCCACAGCCCCTTACTGTGTGGCATACAAGCCTAACTTGGCTTTCTACGAGAGCCGTGGTGTAGAGGGTATGATCGCCTTCGAGAACACCATCAAGTATCTGAAGGCTCACTATCCTCACCACTTCATCATCGCAGATGCCAAGCGTGGTGACATCGGCAACACCTCCAAGATGTACGCCCAGACCTTCTTCAAGGAGTACGACCTCGATTCTCTCACCGTGGCTCCATACATGGGCGAGGATTCCGTGAAGCCATTCCTGGAGTACGAAGGCAAGTGGGTTATCCTGCTCGCCCTCACCAGCAACAAGGGAAGTCATGACTTCCAGCTCACCGAGGACAAGGACGGCGTTCGCCTCTTCGAGAAGGTACTGAAGAAGAGTCAGGAATGGGGCAACGACGAGAACATGATGTACGTAGTAGGTGCCACACAAGGACAAATGTTTGAGGACATCCGCAAGGTAGCCCCTACCCACTTCTTGCTCGTTCCAGGCGTAGGCGCCCAGGGCGGTAGCTTGCAAGAGGTATGCAAGTACGGCATGATCAAGGACTGCGGTTTGCTAGTCAACTCATCCCGTGGCATCATCTATGCCAGCCATGACGAGGACTTCGCCGAGGTGGCTGGTCAGAAAGCCAAGGAACTGCAGGAGCAGATGGCTGAGGAATTGGCAAAAATCGAAAGATAATATCAGACATTCATCCCCATAAAAATGAATGAATCAAGAAGGCGCAAAGCTTCACCGAAGAAAGTGGCTTTGCGCCTTTATCATACAAGAAAAATGCCTTTTTATCCTAAAAAAGAACGGTTTGTGAGCGAAAAAAGTAAAATATTACAAATGAATGACAAGTATTTGAATCTTTTTTGCTATATTTGCACCAAATAAACGAAATAGCATGCAGATTCCGAGTTTCGATTTTGCTAGCTAAGAATCAAAAAGAATAGATAGATATGGAATTTACCGCTCAACAGATTGCCCAATTCGTTCAGGGCAAAGTGGAAGGTGATGAGAACGCTAAAGTCAACACCTTCGCTAAGATTGAAGAAGGTAAGGAAGGGGCAATTTCTTTCCTTTCTAACCCGAAATACACCCATTACGTTTACGACACCAAGTCGAGTGTGGTCTTGATCGACGAGACCGTAGAGTTGGAGAAGCCAGTAAGCACCACTTTGATTCGTGTGAAGAACGCCTACGAGTGCGTGGCTAAGTTGCTCCAGATGTACGAGTCTATGAAACCGAAGAAGACGGGCATCGACTCGCTCGCCTTTGTTTCTCCTAAGGCAAAGGTGGCTGAGAATGTCTATGTGGGTGCCTTCGCATACATCGCCGATGGTGCCGAGGTGGGTGAAGGAAGCCAGATTTATCCTCACGCTTATGTAGGAGAAGGTGTCAAGATTGGCAAGAATGCTCTCATCTACCCTAACGTAAGTATCTACCATGGTTGCCGTCTCGGCGATAATGTCACCTTGCATTCTGGATGTGTCATCGGTGCCGATGGATTCGGATTCGCTCCAGGTCCTGATGGTTACGACAAGATTCCACAGATTGGTATCGTCACCATCGAAGACAATGTGGAGATAGGTGCCAATACTTGCGTCGATCGCTCTACCATGGGTAGCACCTATGTACGCAAGGGTGTGAAGCTCGACAACTTGGTTCAGATTGCCCACAATACCGACATCGGCGAGAATACCGTGATGTCTTCACAAGTCGGCATCGCCGGTTCTACCAAGGTGGGGCAATGGTGTATGTTTGGCGGTCAGGTAGGTATTGCTGGTCACATCAACATCGGCAACAAGGTGTTCCTCGGAGCACAGAGCGGTGTGCCAGGCAGCATCAAGGATGGACAGCAACTCATCGGAACTCCTCCTATGGACCAGCGTTCTTACTTCAAGTCGCAAGCCATCTTCCGTCGCTTGCCTGAGATGTACAAGGAACTGAATGAGTTGAAGAAGGAAATTGAAGAATTGAAAAAGAATAAATAGCACTATGTCAAAACAGAAAACATTAAAGGGTAGTTTCTCCTTGTGCGGCAAGGGTTTGCACACAGGTTTGAGTCTTACAGTGACTTTCAACCCAGCCCCAGAGAACACCGGTTATAAGATACAGCGTATTGATCTCGAAGGTGAGCCTATCATCCAGGCCATCGCAGAGAATGTGGTGGAGACACAACGTGGTACTGTCGTAGGAAAAGGCGACGTACGCATCTCTACCATCGAACATGGTATGTCAGCACTCTATGCCCTCGGCATCGACAACTGCTTGATTCAGGTGAATGGTCCTGAGTTCCCTATCCTCGACGGCTCCGCTGCCATGTACGTGGAGAAGATCAAGAGCGTAGGCATCCAGGAGCAGAATGCGGAGAAAGACTACTACATCATCCGTCATAAGATAGAGGTGAAGGATGACAATGGTTCTGTCATCACCATCCTGCCAGACGAGGAGTTCAGTATCACAGCGATGTGCTCCTTCGAAAGCAAGTTTATCAATAGCCAGTTTGCCACCCTCGACAAGATGGAGACTTATGCCGAGGAGATTGCAGATGCCCGCACCTTCGTATTCGTACGTGACATCATGCCATTGCTCCAGGCAAACCTCATCAAAGGTGGTGACCTCGACAATGCCATCGTCATCTACGAGCGCCAGGTAGAGCAGGCTCAGCTCGACCAGCTCGCCGACCACCTCAAGGTACCTCACATGGATGCCACCAAACTTGGTTATATCCAGCACAAGCCATTGAAGTGGGAGAACGAATGTACCCGCCACAAGTTGCTCGACATCATCGGTGACATGGCATTGATTGGCAAGCCTATCAAGGGACGCATCATCGCTACTCGTCCAGGTCATACCATCAACAACAAGTTCGCTCGCTTGATGCGCAAGGAGATTCGCAAACATGAGGTGCAGGCTCCTATCTACAATCCTAACGAGGCACCTATCATGGACAACATCCGCATTCGACAGTTGCTTCCACACCGCTACCCTATGCAGTTGGTGGACAAGGTGATAGCTATGGGACCAACCAGTATCGTAGGCGTGAAAAACGTGACTAGCAACGAACCATTCTTCACAGGTCACTTCCCAGAGGAGCCAGTGATGCCAGGTGTATTGCAGGTTGAGGCAATGGCACAGTGTGGTGGCTTGCTCGTGCTCAACCAGTTGGAGGAGCCAGAGCGTTGGAGCACTTACTTCATGAAGCTCGACGAAGTGAAGTTCCGTCAGAAGGTAGTGCCAGGAGACACCCTCCTCTTCCGTGTAGAATTGCTCGCTCCAGTACGCCACGGCATTAGTTCGATGAAGGGCTACATGTTCGTTGGCGACCAAGTAGTGGCAGAGGCAACCTTCACTGCACAAATCGTAAAAAACAAGTAGTGAGGGGATATATTATTCATTCTTAATTATAAATTATTAATTGATAGAAAATGAATCAGATCAGTCCTTTAGCATACGTTCATCCTGAGGCAAAGCTCGGAGACAACAATATCATCGGTCCTTTCTGCTATATTGACAAGGACACAGTATTGGGCGACAACAATGTTCTGCAGAACAGTGTCACCATCAACGTAGGTGCCCGCATCGGAAACGGCAACGAGATTTTCCCAGGTGCCAGCATCTCCACCAAGCCACAAGACTTGAAGTTCCGTGGCGAGGTTACGACCTGTGAGGTGGGCGACAACAACAGCATCCGTGAGAACGTGACCATCTCTCGTGGTACTGCTTCCAAGGGTAAGACCGTGGTAGGCAGCAACAACCTCTTGATGGAGAACATGCACGTGGCTCACGACTGTGAGTTGGGTAGTGGCTTGATTATCGGCAACTCCACCAAGTTTGCTGGTGAGGTTGTGGTAGATGACAATGCCATCGTGAGTGCAGCCGTACTCTGTCACCAGTTCTGCCGCATCGGTGGATACGTGATGATTCAGGGTGGATGCCGTTTCTCACTCGACATTCCTCCATACGTTATCGCAGGCAAGGAGCCTACACGCTATGCTGGCTTGAACCTCGTAGGCTTGCGCCGTCGTGGATTCAGCAATGAGTTGATTCAGCACATCCACGAGGCATATCGCTTGCTCTACTCCAAAGGCGTGTTGAAGGAAGGTATCCAGGAAATCAAGAACAACCTTCAGATAACTCCAGAGATTCAATACATCATTGATTTCGTGGAATCATCTAAGCGTGGTATCATCAGATAAACAGAAATCACATAACATGCGGAATCTTGGACTATCATCACATAGCCCAAGGTTCCGCATATTGTTTTCGCAAAAATAAGAAATAGCATTGACGCAAACAAGAATGCTCATTATTAATTCTTAATTATTAATTCTTAATTAAAAATGAAGACTCTCGTTGTTGTTCTCGGACCTACAGGTGTCGGGAAGACTGAACTATGCCTCACGTTGGCAGAACATTTGGGAACCCCGATTGTCAATGCAGACTCCCGTCAGATATTCCAAGAATTACCCATTGGAACAGCTGCTCCTACCCTAGAACAGCAAAGAAGAGTGCCGCATTATTTCGTAGGCAACCATCACATCGAGGATTATTACAGTGCAGCCATGTATGAGGCTGACGTGATGAGCCTCCTGCAAAACGACATTTTCACCCAGCACGATACTGCCCTCCTGACAGGTGGCAGCATGATGTACATCGACGCAGTCTGCAAGGGCATCGATGACATACCGACTGTGCGTGACGACATCCGAACCTGGATGAAGGAACGACTCGAAAAGGAAGGACTCGAAGCACTCGTTGAAGAGTTGCACCAACTCGACCCTGAGCACTGGGCTATCGTCGATCAGAAGAATCCACGAAGAGTGGTACACGCCTTGGAGATTTGCCATCAGACAGGCAAGACCTACACGTCTTTCCGCACCGCCGAAAAGAAACAGCGTCCTTTCCGCATCATCAAAATCGGACTCAACAGAGACCGAGCCGAACTCTATGACCGCATCAACCAACGAGTACTCATGATGATGGAAGAAGGTCTGGAAGAGGAAGCTCGCAAAGTATATCCGAAGAAGGGATTGACTGCACTCAGAACCGTAGGTTACAAGGAGATGTTTGCCTATTTCGATGGGGAGATAGACCAAGCAGAAGCCATCCGACAGATACAATCGCACAGCAGGGAATATATGCGCAAACAGTTGACATGGTTTAAGAGAGATGAAGAAATCACATGGTTTCATCCCGATAACATTAAAGAAATCATAAATTATATAGATTCCTTGCTTGCATAATAAATAATTTTGCTATTTTTGCAAATAAAAACTGCCATTCGCAACGGGGTTACGTATATCGAAACCCTCGCGAAAGCAACAACAAGAAACAATATGAACAAACTCAAGACCTTTTTTGCCTGGTTGTGGCATAAAATCCGTTCTTTCTGGCCATGGTATAAGAGTTTATACCAAGGAAGAGCATGGTACACGAAAACATTGGTAGCAATAGCCAGCAGCATTGTCGCCTTCATCCTCTATCTGGGTGCTGTCGATATCAACTTCCTGTGGTTATTCGGTAAGTCACCGGGCTATTTCTCTGGTATCTTGAATCCACAGACCAGCGAGGCTTCCATGATCTATAGCGCAGATGGAAAGTTGATTGGAAAATACTTCAACGAAAACCGTACTCCTGTTAAGTATGAGGAAGTTAACCCTGATTTCTTCAAGGCTTTGATTGACACGGAGGACGAGCGTTTCTACAAGCATATCGGTATCGACCCTATTGGCGTGTTTGGTGCGGCAAAGGATGCTTTCTTGCATCATGACGCTCGTGGAGCTTCCACCATCACACAGCAGTTGGCGAAGAACATGTTCCGTGTTCGCTCTCAATACTCCACTGGTCTGCTCGGCAAGATTCCATTGCTCCGCATCCTCATCGTGAAGAGTAAGGAGTGGATCATCGCCGTGAAGTTGGAGACCGTCTTCAGCAAGAAGGAAATCATCACCATGTATGCCAATACGGTGGATTTCGGTTCCAATTCATACGGTATCAAAACAGCTGCCAAGACTTACTTCAATACGACACCAGCCAAGATGACTACCGAACAAGGTGCTGTCTTAGTGGGTATGTTGAAAGCAACGACCTATTACAATCCTCGCACCAATCCTGAGAACAGTTTGGCTCGACGCAACACCGTATTATATAATATGATGACACACGGCGACCTCACCAAGGATCGTTACAACCAACTGAAGGAGATGCCTATCAAGCTCGACTTCAAGGTAGAGGAGAACTACGACGGACAGGCGAAATACTTCCGTGAGGCTGTTGCCAACTATCTGAAAGACTGGTGCAAGGAGGAAGGTTACGACCTCTATGCCAGTGGTTTGAAGATTTACACCACCATCGACACCCGTATGCAGAAATATGCCGAGGATGCTGCCCGCAAACAGATGAAGCAAGTACAGCAGAACTTCAACAATCACTGGAGCATCCATCGCACCCAGGCTGGCAAGGGAAAATGGCTCGGTGAGAATCCTTGGCAGGATGAGAATCACAAGGAAATTCCTAACTTCATCCAAGGCATCGCTGAGAGACAACCATTCTATAAGAGTCTGTTAGCGAAATTCCCTAACAACCCAGACTCTGTCAACTACTATTACAAGGAATGGGTTCATCCAGTCAAGGTCTTCGACTATGACAAGGGTTCGGTGACTAAGATGATGACATCAGAGGACTCCATCAAGTACATGACCACCTTCATGCACTGTGCTTTCGTAGCTATGGAACCACAGACTGGAGCCGTGAAGGCTTGGGTGGGTGACATCGACTTCGACGCTTGGAAATATGACAAGGTGACCGCAGAGCGCCAACCTGGTTCAACCTTCAAGCTCTTCGTCTATACCGAGGCGATGAACCAAGGTTTGACTCCATGCGACAAGCGTCGTGACGAATATATCTCCATGGATGTGTATGACCAGAAGAAGCACGAGATGGTGAAATGGACTCCATCCAATGCCAATGGTTCCTTCTCTGGAGACTCCATCCCTCTGAAGAGTGCCTTCGCCAAGAGTATCAACTCTGTGGCAGTACGCCTCGGTCAGGAGATGGGCATCAAGCGAATCATCGAAACCGCCCATAAGATGGGTATTCAGAGTCCATTGGATGACCAACCATCCTTGGCACTAGGTTCTAGCGATGTCAACCTCTTGGAAATGGCATGTGCCTATAGCACGATCGCCAACAATGGTATGCACCACGACCCAGTTTTGGTAACACGAATCGTGGACCGTGATGGCAAGGAGGTCTATTCGGGTCCTTCTACCGCCGAACAAGTCATCCCATACAAGAGTGCCTTCTTGATGCAACAACTCCTACAAGGTGGTATGCGTGAGCCAGGTGGTACGTCACAGAGTCTTTGGGGCTATGTGGGTGACTACAGAGACACTGAGTTTGGAGGTAAAACCGGTACTACCAACAATCACTCCGATGCTTGGTTTATGGGCGTCAGTCCGAAACTCGTGGTCGGTGCGTGGGTAGGAGGCGAGTATCGTTGCATCCACTTCCGAACGGGAGCATTGGGACAAGGTTCTCGAACGGCATTGCCGGTATGTGGGTACTTCCTGCAAGCCCTCTTCAAGGACCCAGCCTTCAAGGAATATCATGGCAAGTTTGATAAGCCGAAGGACGCAGACATCACACGAGATATGTATGAGTGTGCAAGTTATGTACCTAAGGCAAGGGTTGACACTACTCGTGTAGATAGCTCCGCCGTAGAAGAGGAAATCATCCTGGACGAGAACGGCAACCCAATCATCCGTGAGGTTCCTACAGGCGAAAGCAATGCTCAAGAGAAGAAGGGTGAAGAGACTGGAGAAAAGAAGGAAAAGAAGGAAAAGAAGGAAAAGAAGAAAGCTAAACCTTCTGAGCAAGTCATCAACTTCGATGATCTCTAAGCTCCTCCAAGGAAAAAGAAAGAAATCGGGTGTGATTAAAACCATCACCCCCATAAAAATAACAAACAGAGAATCGGCGACTTCCCTCTCAGAAGACAGAAGCTGTCGATTCTTTTATTTTACCGAGAACTTATGGCAGAGAATATAGATTTAGAAAACGAAGAGTTGCAAAACGCATTGCAAATCATACAATATACCCGTCGTTCCCTTTTCTTGACAGGAAAGGCAGGTACTGGTAAATCTACATTCCTGAGATATATTGCCGCCAACACCAAGAAGAAACACGTGGTGCTGGCTCCTACGGGCATCGCCGCCATCAACGCAGGCGGTTCGACATTGCATAGTTTTTTCAAACTCCCCTTTTATCCCCTGCTCCCCAATGATAGCAAGTATAGTGTACGCAACCTACGCAACACGCTGAAATACAACTCCGAGAAGATCAAACTTCTCAGAGAGGTAGAACTCATCATCATTGACGAGATCAGTATGGTGCGTGCCGACATCATCGACTTCATCGACAAGGTGCTCCGCGTCTATAACCGCAACATGAGGGAACCTTTCGGGGGCAAGCAACTACTTCTCGTGGGCGACATCTATCAGTTGGAACCTGTGGTGAAGGAAGATGACCGGAAACTATTGAGCCCTTACTACCCTAGCAGTTTCTTCTTCGATGCGAAGATATTCTCACAATTCCAGTTGGTGAGCATCGAACTCAAGAAGGTGTATAGGCAGAGCGACCCGGTTTTCATCAACATTCTCGACCATATCCGAACCAGTCAGGTGGCGACCAACGACCTCATGCGACTGAACCAAAGAGTGGGTGCTGAGTTGGATGAAGGAGATTCCAAACTCGCCATCACCCTATCGACACGACGAGACACCGTTGACTTCATCAACGAAAACAAGTTGAGGGAGCTACCCGGAGAACCCACCTTATTCCGTGGCACCATCGAGGGAGACTTCCCGGAGAGCAGTCTTCCGACTCCTATCGAACTCTATCTCAAGACGGGAGCGCAAGTCATCTTCATCAAGAATGACATCGACCACCAATGGGTGAACGGCACGCTGGGAACCATCATCGGATTCGACGACGACCAGGACAGTCGCATCTATGTCAGAACGGAAAATGGCGAAGACGTGATGGTAGAGCCTGCCTCGTGGAGCAATATGCGTTATCACTTCAATGAGACGGAGAAAAAGATTGAGGAAGAAGAAATCGGTAGGTATCTGCAATACCCTATCCGACTGGCATGGGCTATCACCGTACACAAGAGCCAAGGCCTCACCTTCAACCAAGTGAAGATAGACTTTACTGGCGGTGTCTTTGCCGGAGGACAGACCTACGTGGCACTGTCTCGCTGCACAAGCCTGGAGGGTATCAGTCTGCAAGAACCGATTCGACACAACGAGGTGTTTGTGAGAAATGAGGTCAAGCAGTTTGCCCGACAGTACAATGACCACAACATCATCAACAACGCACTGCAACAAAGCAAGGCAGACCGACAATATCACGATGCCTCGGTAGCCTTCGACAAGGGCGACATGCAAGGAGCCTTGGATAACTTCTTCCTCGCCATCCACAGTCGTTATGATATTGAGAAGCCTATCGCCAAGCGATTCCTGCGCAAGAAACTGAACGTTGTGAATGAGTTGAGAGCAGAGAACGAACATCTGAAGAAAGTCATCGCAAAGAAAAACGAGGAAAAGAAAAAGCAAGAGGAATTTCTCAAGCGACTCGCCACAGAATATGTGGTGCTCGGCAAGGAATGCGAGAAAGAACACATGGACGAAGCCGCCATCAACAATTACAAGAAAGCCTTGGAACTCTGTCCATATCACCCAGAGGCAAAGAGAAGAATCAAGAAATTAGAAAAAAAATAATATGAATAAGAAGACAAGACTGAAAAAAGATCGCATCGCCATCTTATGCGTCATCATCATAATGATCGTTGGGTTCTCCTTTAGAGGATGCTTCCAGCGTTGCACGTCACCCAATACCGAATCAAAGGACACCATCCCGACCATCCATCTCAATGATTCATTGAGCAATGCACTGACGGAAGGACCGGCATACCACGAGATGGACTCACTCATCGAACGATACTTGAAACGCTGGGAAATCAATGGTGCCCAACTCGTCATCACGCGCAACGACTCCCTACTCTATGCCCGTGGTTTTGGTTTCGCAGACAAAGAGAAAGGCATCCATATGGAACCGAACATGGTGATGCGATTTGCCTCGGTATCTAAGTTGATTACCGCAGTGGGAATCATGAAGCTATACGAGATGAAGAAGCTCCGTCTGAGCGACAAGGCATTTGGTCCGAAGGGCATCCTCAATGATACTACCTACTGCAACAGTATCAAGGACAAAAGATACTACGACATCACAGTAGAGCAACTGATGCGCCATCAAGCAGGTTTCACCAATAGGGCTGGCGACCCGATGTTCTCCACCCGATACATCATCATGCAGAATCATCTCAAGACGCCACCCGACCACAAGACCTTATTGCGCATTCTTCTGAAAAGAAATATAGGTTTCACGCCAGGTGAAAGCAAGTGCTATTCCAACCTGGGCTACATGATACTCTCTGAAATCATCGCCAAGAAGTCGGGCATGAAATACCAAGACTTCATGCAGAAATACGTGCTCCATCCGGCAGGTTGCTTCGATATGCACATCGCTGGCACCTACTACAAGGACAGACGACCTAACGAGGTAAAATACTATATGCACCAAGGTTCGGTGAACGTATATGAATACAACAACAGTGGCAGGATGGTACCTCGCTGTTATGGAGAGAATGACGTGCCAAGACTGGAAGGAGCCGGTGCATGGTGCGGTTCAGCCGCCGAACTGTCACGTCTCATCGCCTCCATCGACGGCATGCCTCACGTCAAAGACATCCTCAGCAAGAAGAGCGTGGAATACATGACACGTGAACAACCCGACCATCATTTCTCCCTCGGTTGGAACTATACGGCAAAGGGAAAGCCTTGGATTCGTACGGGTTCACTCTCCGGAACGTCAGCCTTGGTTCTGAAATATCCTGATGGTCAATGTTGGATTCTCATCACCAATACTTCTACTTGGAAAGGACATGGTTTCTCCAACGATTCGATGGCTTTCTTCGAAAAGCTGAGAAAGAAATATATGGCAAATATGCCGAAGAGGGATCTGTTCCTATAAAAAAGGAAACGCCCCCAAAAGTCTTTCATCGACTTTTGGGGGCGTTATATTGTATATGAAAACGAAGTTTACTTGCTAATTTGACCCATTTTTGTTTCTTATTCCTTACGGTTCCAAATCTTCATTACTTTTCTTCGGATGGCAATGATATTCAATACCGAAACGATGAAGAAAAGTACTAATCCCAAGAGGATGGCTGGCAGCATGCTGCCCTCGTCAATATCAGGGAAGAGCGTCTCGATGAAGTCCATGTAATAAGAACGCAAGAAGAACAAAACGACCCAAGCGACAATCAACACCACGATGTTCAATCCCATCGTCAACAGTTGATAAGGCTTGGATACATTGGCAGGACTATAACCTATCAGCAAAAGATTCTCCAACTTGGATGAGTTCTTCTGCACCAAGAGATAGATACTGAGCATCAAGATATAGAAACTCAAGATGGAGATCACCAATCCTACCACCATCACCATGGTTACCATCATACGAAGGAAGTAAGTGGTCTTCTCTGCATCAAGCTTGTCTGTTTCTACCTCATACCCATTCTCATCGAGATACTGGCTGATATTTTCATCCGCAGGATTGCCCACTTCCACAATCAGGCGAGTAGGATCACTATGGTCTTCTGGTGCAAACTCGTGGTTACTCCAGTCCATAAATGCCTGTGGCACGAGGATGGTATTCAATCGAGAAGAGAAGCCGATCACCTTGCCCTTGAACTGCTCTTTCTTGCCTCCAGCCTGAATGAAAATCTCAAAATCGATCATTCCGACCAAGCCATCGCTAATCTTAGGCAAGGAGTGACTTTGAGCAAAGCCGAAGTTATACATATTAATATAGGTACGAGGCAAGATGATAGGAACCTCCTTAGAACCTGGCTCATATTTCCAATCCTTCAAAGGGACATCCACGAAACCATCTGGTACACTCTCGAAAAACAATTCCGAATTGAGCACGTTGACACCATTGACACCCATAGAGGCATCCACCTTATACTCAGTAGAGGTAAACTTACCTACCTTCTTCACAAACTTTTGGGAAGAAACATCGTCTATCTCACTCCCACTGAAGGTATTGGTACGCCCACTGATGGTATTTCCCATACCGATCTTCTTGCTCATAATCAAGTAGTCGGCTTTCATAAAACTGTCCTGCTGGGTAAAGACAGGAAGCACGTCCTGATAGAACTGAAATCCGAAGAGGACGATGAGCATACCGAAGAGATTGGCAAAAGCAAAGCCTGCAAACTGAGGTATGCTAATATGTTGTCGAAGTAATTTCCAAACTAAATTCATCCTTGATTCCTTTGATAATTAAAAATTAATAATTAAGAATTAAGCAGACTCTTACAGTCTTACGACCTTTTCGTATGGCAAATCCATGTGCTTGCCGATACTTGTTACGATAACACCCGCTCCTTGGCGCTTCGCCTCCGTCATCATGATGTCACCCATGATACGAGAGTTATTGTCGTCCAAGTGACTGATAGGCTCATCGGCAAGGATGAAGTCGAAAGGCTGACAAAGGGAACGAATCATCGCCACACGCTGCTGTTGCCCGAAGGACATACGACCAATCTTGGCATCCACCTTATCGGCGATGCCCAGCATATCAAACCATTTCAGGATTTGTTCCTTGCTTTGGAAATCCGTTATCTTGTTCTTGATTTCCACATTCTCCATCGCGGTCAGTTCAGGAAAGAGGCGCAACTCCTGGAAGAGATGGCTGATATGGCGCTTGCGCATTTCCACCCAATCCTTCACCTGATATTGAGCAGTCACCTCATTATCAAACATCACGCTTCCACTATAGTCGTGACGATAACCTAGGATATAGCTGCAGAAAGTGCTCTTTCCCTTTCCACTGTCTGCCTCAACTAAATAAAGATGTCCCTTCTCGAAAGAGACATCTTGATTCCAAATCTCCGACTCCAAGTCTGTGCGTTGCGAGAAGACTTGAGGGAGAACCGAATGAAACTGAATTGTTTCCACTTCTTTAATGCTTTATAATTACTTTAATGTATATACTACAGAACTCAAGTTGCCGAAGATAGGCGTCAAGAGTGAGGTAACTGCCGACATGGCGGCATTACTGCTCACCGACTTGCCCAAGTTGATGACCATCGCCAATTTCTGTCCCACGATTTCCTTTCTAATCTCAGCTGGCAATGGATGATTGGACTCCTTCACGGCATAAGTGGCAAGGAGTTCGTCACTTCCACTATAGAACTGTGAGTCATCGGTAACACCGAAATAGAAAGAAGTTTTTCCATCCGTATAATAATAGGCGTTCTTGCCCCAATCGGCTATAGAACTTCCCTTCGGACATGATTCTTTCCAATAGCCAACATCAGCAAGCCACTTAGAATGAGCGAGTTGAGCCGCCATCGTCATCTTCAAGTTGGAATCAGAGAAGGAAGGCATCACAATCGCCATATCTCCATCCACACTTCTGATGATATTATCCATATCTACCGCTGCATTGATACCGAGCAAGAGCTGTTGAATACCCTTGTTGCTCTGCATCATCGGCAAGAACTGTATGCCATTGACATTCATGAAGATACCTGACATGGCATCATCAGGCATCGACATCACATACTTGCCCTTGATAGGACGATAGTTTTGATTGGCTTTCTCCAAGGAAGCATTGACTTCCGAATTGAAAGAGAAGGTCTTGCCCTTGATACGAAGCAAGCCATTATTGATGTTCATTTCAGCTGCAATGACAATTTGAGAGGCATCCGTTCCCTTAGGAGCACCCAAGGTGAAAGGAGCGATAAACTTCTCTGGCAGAGCCTGTGCCTGCGCCACCATTGCCATCGGAGAAGTGATGGAGTCAAGCGAGTCAAATAAACGGGAACCTTGAATACCTTGTTCCTCATCTGCCTTCAGATACTTCACCATCTGTCTTTGCAATTCCGACTGAGCGTCGGCGACAACAGGGCCCATCACCAAGAGAGACTTGTCTGAGAATCCAATCAACCAGTTGTCCTTCAAGACGCTGAAATGAAAGCCCTTGCGCTCAGATACAGGTTGGCAAACTTTCTGTTCTTTCGCCAATTGGGAAAGCCAGTTCTCCAAATCATCCTCGCTAGAGACCTTGGCACAAAGTCCCAAAGTTCCATCGGCAGTCTCGAAAAGATACAATTTCTCGGTGGCATCGATACCGCAATCAGCGACATCATCCACATGAAGCAGGGATTTCAAGACGGAAGCCTTGTCGGAAAGATGATTCCTTTCTGCCATTTTCTGCATATCAATGGAAATGAGCGCTGTACTGCTTTTTGGTATCGCATTGATATAATCAGAATCTGAGCAAGAACTCAAAAGCATGGCAAAAACTGCCATGCAAAACATAAATACTCTAAATACTATCTTTTTCATAAACCATACTACTATATACGTCGTGTCAAATTCGCCATAGCCACAGACATCAAACCTGCAGTCTCGGTACGCAATCGACTGGTACCCAGACTAGCAGACTCATATCCATTGGCTATTGCCAACTTCACTTCATCCACGGAGAAGTCTCCCTCTGGACCTACGAGAACCGTCACGTCAGCATCCTCGTCATAAGGCTTCTGCAACTCCGTCATCAAATCGACCTTCTCAAATTCCTCGTAACAGTGGCAGATAAACTTGCGTCCCTTACGAGGTTGAGCTATAAATTCCTTGAAAGAAACCATTTGATTGACGATAGGTTTCCAAGCCTTGTGACTCTGTTTGACGGCAGAAATCACAATCTTGTCGAGTCTCACCGTCCGCATAGTTTTACGTTCAGAAAACTTGCAGTTGAGAAAAGAGAGTTCGTCGAAGCCAATCTCCGTCGCCTTCTCCGCCATCCATTCGATACGATCCATCACCTTGGTAGGTGCAATAGCCAAATGCACGTGTCCATGCCACGCTGGTTGCTGTGGCAAGACCTCCTTGACCTCATAGAGGCAACGCTTGGTAGCAGCCAAGGTAACTTCAGCACGATAGAAGTTGCCCACGCCATCCATCAAGTTGATTTCATCACCACTCTTGATACGCAAGACTCTCAAGGCATGCAAAGCTTCCTCGGTAGGCATCTCGTTCTCCTGTCCAGCATTGGGAACGTAAAAAAATCTAGTCTCTTTCATGTCATGTTTGCATTAAGATAAACACTTTTGGAAATAGAGGTACAATTCTATTTGGTGTGACGCTTGTTCAATTCATCACGCAAGTTGGATGCCATCTCATAATTTTCAGTCTCGATGGCTTTCTCCAAAGAAGTCTTGAGCAATTCCTCACTCAATACGGACAATGGCAAGCCCACTCTCGACTCTCCCATCTTGAAAGGTACCGACTGACGCAACATCAAGTCCATCGTAGCATAGATTGGCACATCAGACACGATAGAGAAAAGGATACCATCGCTACAACGAATAGGATAATGCTCATCAGATACAGAATCATAAATCTCTGTCTTATACTCACCGTTTTCGACATCGTTGATTCGTACTTCCAACTCAGAGAAAGGGTGACTGTGAAGGATGTTAGCCATCACCTGAGGATATAGCTTAGCCGTCTCAGGCTTTTTCATCATGTGCATTTGAATGATTTTGCGCATCTCCACATCACATGTCACAATCAGTTGGCGTTCCTGTCGCTCGTCCAAAAGTCCTAACAATGCGACATCATCTACACCCACAATCTCAGATATACCGAATAACTTCAATTTTACCTTTTCCATCTCTATTTCTCCTATAAATATACTGATTCATTTATACCATAACATGCCGCTTAGCTACCGACATTCCTTCGGTGTCGTTGGCTGAGCGGCATATCGATGATTGTCTATTTTCTAACTCAATTCTTCTTTGGCTTGAAAAGCAAGGCAAACAAGATGGCAACCACCAAGGCATAGCCAGCAAATATCAACCAGCAGCTCGTCCAGTCACCCATCAAGTAACCATCTGCATTAAATTGGCAATAGTGATTGATGACCTCACCAGCCAACAAGGTACCGACCGTTGCGCCCAAGCCATTGGTCATCAGCATGAACAAGCCTTGAGCCGAAGCCCTAATCTTGGCATCACACTTTTGGTCAACAAACAAGCCTCCCGAAACATTGAAGAAATCGAATGCCACGCCATATACGATGCAAGAAAGTACAAACAGGATGACACCAGGGAAGGCTGGATTACCCAAGCCAAAGAATCCAAATCTTAAAACCCAAGCCAACATGGCGATAATCATCACAATCTTGATACCGTAACGTTTCAAGAAGAAAGGAATCAAGAGAATGCAGAGAGCCTCAGCCACCTGTGAGATAGATACCAACAAGGTTGCGTTGTTGGCAGCAAATGTATCCACCATCGCTGGATCGCCCTTGAAACTCGTGATGAAAGGTGTGGCATAACCATTGGTTACCTGCAAAGACATACCCAAGAGACAAGAGAAGATGAAGAACATCGCCATCTCCTTGGTCTTGAACAACTTGAAGGCATCCAAGCCCCATACCTCAGACAAAGTTTGGTTCTCTTTCTTGATAATCTTGCACTGAGGCAAGCTGAAACAATACAAGAAGAGCACAAAACTCATCAAGCCAGACACCAAGAACTGGAAGTGGGTGTATTGGAACTTATGGACGTTCTCACTCAACAAGAAAGAGAACGAACCGTTATCCCAAGTAGCACAGTTGACAATCCACATCATAATGATGAATCCCACTGTACCAAAAACACGAATCGGTGGGAAATCCTTGACGGTATCCAATCCATGGTCTTTCAAAATGGTAAAGGCCGTAGTATTGGACAGTGCCAAAGTAGGCATATAGAATGCCACGCTAAAGGTATAGATAGCCATGAACAAGGTCTCATTAGGATGAGCTGACATCTCTCCCAATGCGAAGAGACCACACATGGAAACACCTGCCAAAAGATGACAGAAGCCCAAGAGACGTTGCGGCTGTACCCACTTGTCAGCAACAATACCAATCAATGTAGGCATGAAGATGGAGACAATGCCTTGAATGGCATAAAACCACGCTATCTCGGCTCCCATTCCGGCTTTGCCAAGATAATTTCCCATAGATGTCAGATAAGCTCCCCATACTGCGAATTCCAGGAAGTTCATCACTGCTAGACGTACCTTTAGATTCATGTTGTTATTTTTATCATTATTTTCTGCAAAGATACTGAATATTCTTGAAATAAGGCAAGAAATGTAAACTTTCTGCTCCTTAGTTTGCCAATATTTAACAAAATATGTGTAATTTTGCAGCCAAATTTAAATTTATAAAAGAGATGCTATTGAAATTTTTCTTAACTTGCAACAAGATTGGTGCCTTCACGTTAGGTGGAGGCTATGCGATGATTCCTATCATGGAAAGGGACTTCGTGGATAAGAACCATTGGATGGAAAAGCAAGAATTTATGGACATCATGGTCGTGGCACAGACGACACCGGGTATCTTTGCCATCGATATGGCAAGTCACATCGGATATAAACTGAAAGGTGTCTGGGGAGGCATCGTGGGAGCAGTAGGCATAGCTCTTCCTTCCATCATCGCCATCCTCATCATTGCCATGTTCTTCCAACAATTCAAGGACAACTACTGGGTAGCCAAGTTCTTCACGGGCGTTCGTCCTGCCGTGGTAGCGCTGATTGCAGCTCCTTGCTTCAAGATGGCAAAGACTGCCAACATCAATCGCTACAATATTTGGATTCCCATAGTTTGCTGTGGTTTGATTGCCTTGCTAGGCATCTCCCCTATCTACATCATCATTGCCGCCGGCGTATTGGGATGGCTCTACGGCAAGTATGTCAAGAAAGAGGTAGAATAAAAAAGAGATAAAAACAAGCCCAATTAAAAATTATAAATTGTTAATTATAGATTAAACTCAATGCTATTCCTAAAGTTATTTCTCATATTCACAAAGATAGGAACATTCAACTTTGGTGGCGGTTATGCCATGCTATCCCTCATTCACAATGAGACAGTAGTCAAGAACCACTGGTTGACCAATGCCGAGTTTACCGACATCGTGGCGATTAGCCAATCGACTCCTGGTCCTATCGGCATCAACTGTGCCACCTATGTAGGCTACACATCTGTGCTCCATGCTGGTTATCCTGAGTGGGCAGCATGCCTTGGCTCCATCTTGGCATCCTTCTCTATCATCTGGTTGCCTTTCATCATCATGATTCTCATCAGCCGTTATCTCATCACACATAAGGACTCCAAGATTGTGAAGGACATATTTACAGGTCTTCGTCCTGCCATCATCGGTTTGATAGCAGCCGCAGCGATGTTGTTGATGAATAAGGAGAACTTTGGTTCATGGCAAGAGGATCCAACCATGTTTTGCATCAGCATAGCGTTGTTTGCATTTGCCTTCTATTTTACAAGATTCAAGAAGACAAATCCGATACTTATCATGCTGATTTGTGGTATCGTAGGCCTGTTGCTATAGGCACAAAAAAAAATTGATTGTCTCACGACAACCAATCTTTTATTAACCTTAATAATCTAATACCATGAAAAACACGATGCAAAAGTAGTAATAATTCTGTAAACTACAATACTTTTGCATAAAAAACGTATTGTTTTTATATTTCCTTAAACTTTTCTCCATCCCATTTAAACTTCCTTTGCATTAAAAGTGCAAGCATTTGCGCTTTTTCCTCTTTTCCTAGAAGAGGCAAAGAGAGCTGAGAAACAAGCTCATTTCCGTCCTCAGACCATGTCAAGTGAAACATTTGGGGTTCTATCATCGCTTGCAACTCGTGGTATCTCTCCAGACTCATCGTATCAGGCTTGGCTTGCATGTAAAGAGAGACATCAGAAAGGTTGGATGGCAGCAAGCTCGTTCCTTCCAACTCCTTCCATTCCTGGTCGTAGAACTTGAGCTCACTCTCCTTTTCAGGGGCTGAGAAGGTTCTGACGATACAGAGTAAAGAATCGCCGGAAGTTTGAGGCAAAAGCCTCATCTCATACAAAGAAGACGGACTGGTTGTCAGTTTAAGATAATCTGACGTCACGGAATCCAACTGGCAAGATTCTCCCAAGAGATTATCAACCTCTGCCTTCACACCCAAATTCTTCAAGTCCAAGAACTCGATACGCTGACTTTTGTTGACCATCGGCATCAAGGAATCAGGCATCGAAACCCAAAGTTCATTCAATGACTTCGCACTCATATTAGTGGCAAAAGCCAAGAGCATCAGCAGAAGCAACACATTCTTTCCGCAACTCTCCTTCAGCATATTCCACAAGAACAATGTATTTCCGATGATGTATCTTCTCCACATACGCTTAGGTTCTTTCATCAAACGATAGAGCCACTCCAAACCATGCTGCTGCCACCATTCTGGCGCACGCTCCACTGTACCGGCAAAGAAGTCGAACACTGCACCGATTGTTCCGACATGACAATGGATATTGAGTTGATTCCAATGAGAATAGGTCCACTTCTCCTGCTTTGGTGCCGTCATGCCAATCCAGAGCAAATCAGGATTGGCTTTATGGATTGCCTCGATGATGGCATGGTTATCCTCATCCGAGAATTCCGGTTTATAAGGAGGAGAATAAGTTTTCACGTTGAGATGAGGATAAACCTCAGCCGCCTTCTTCACGATGAGATCGAGCACCTTCTGCGAACTGCCCATAAACATCACCGTTTTCTTGCCAGCTCCATTATCTTGTTCCATATCCTTGGCACTCTCTTTCTCCAATTTGTTCATCTCGAAAGTAAAGAGATCCCAGCCAGCGATACGTTCCTTCGGTTGACTCTTGGCATGAATCCACTTACATGCCTTCACGACACTCACCCCATCCGGAATCAAGACATCACCACATGACAAAGCCTCGGCAAAGAGGGCATCCTTGCGAGCTGTATTATAAGAATGGGCATTGATGGTGTTGATGAGCAACTTACCCTCTTTCAGCGAAGCCAGTTCAGACTTGCTGCCCAGAATATTCAAAGTTTTTAATCGAAACATACCTTAATTACTATGTGAACGAAGGCAAGACGTAGGAGCAAATTCCGCCACTCTAGCTTGCCTCATCCAATAAACGATAGTGCAAAGTTAGTGAATATTTCCGAGAAAGCAAAAAAAAGAGGAGTTTTTTCGCTTTGACACGAAAAAACTCCTCTACCTTATTCTAATTTATTCATTTACAATTCCTCAACGGCTGCCTGTGCTGCTGCCAAGCGAGCAATAGGCACACGGAATGGAGAGCAGCTCACATAGTTCAAGCCAACCTTATGGCAGAACTTCACAGATGAAGGTTCACCACCATGCTCACCACAGATACCGCACTTCAACTCAGGACGAGTGCCACGGCCCTTCTTCACTGCCATCTCAACCAACTGACCCACACCAGTCTGGTCGAGTACCTGGAATGGATCGACATTCAAGATTTTCTTCTCCAAATATACTGGCAAGAAGCTAGCGATGTCATCACGACTATAACCGAAGGTCATCTGTGTCAAGTCGTTGGTACCGAAGCTAAAGTATTCAGCCTTTTTGGCGATATAATCAGCAGTCAAGGCTGCACGAGGAATCTCAATCATGGTTCCCACCTTGAATGGAATCTCCACACCTTCTTTCTCGAAGAGTTCCTTGGCTGTAGAGCGAATCACCTGCTCCTGCATATCAAACTCATTGACGATACCGATAAGAGGCACCATAATCTCAGGCTGAGGGTCGAAACCTTCCTTCTTCAACTCGATGGCTGCACCCAAGATAGCCTTGGTCTGCATCGCTGTAATCTCTGGATAGGTATTGCCCAAACGGCAACCACGATGGCCCAACATAGGGTTGGCCTCACTCAGAGAGTTCACACGCTTTTGGATTTCCTCTACAGAGATACCCATCTCGTCTGCCATCGTCTGCTGACCAGCCAAATCATGAGGTACGAACTCATGCAAAGGAGGGTCGAGCAAGCGAACATTCACAGGGTGACCATCCATCGCCTTCAAGATACCATAGAAATCTTGCTTCTGATAAGGCAACAACTTCTCAAGAGCCTTCTCACGACCTTCCTTGGTATCAGAGAGAATCATCTCACGCATCGCCTTAATCTTCTCGTTCTCGAAGAACATGTGCTCAGTACGGCAGAGACCGATACCTACAGCACCGAAGCTACGAGCCACCTCTGCATCATGAGGAGTATCAGCATTGGTGCGAACCACCAACTTCGTATATTTGTTGCAGAGATCCATCAGGGCAGCGAAGTCGCCTGTTACCTCTGCAGGCTTGGTCTGCACCTCACCCATATAAACCTCACCGGTTGAACCATTAAGAGAGATGAAATCGCCCTCATGGAGAACCACGCCGTCAATCTCTACAGTGCGAGCCTTATAGTCCACATTGATGGCACCTGCACCAGAAACACAGCACTTACCCATACCACGAGCCACAACGGCAGCGTGAGAAGTCATACCACCACGAGCGGTCAAGATACCCTCTGCGGCATTCATACCAGCCAAGTCCTCTGGAGAAGTCTCGATGCGAACCATCACTACCTTCTTACCATCCTGCTCATGCCACTTCTGTGCATCGTCGGCGAAGAAGACAATCTGACCACAAGCGGCACCTGGAGAAGCTGGCAAACCACGTGTCAACACCTTAGCCTGCATCTGTGCGGTCTTGTCGAATACTGGATGAAGAAGTTCATCGAGCTTGTTTGGCTCACAGCGCAAGAGAGCTGTCTTCTCATCAATCTCGCCCTCACGAAGCAAGTCCATGGCAATTTTCACCATCGCTGTACCCGTACGCTTTCCGTTACGAGTCTGGAGGAACCAGAGGTGACCCTCCTGAACGGTGAACTCCATATCCTGCATATCGTGGTAGTGCTTCTCCAACTTATCTTGGATGTCGTTCAACTGAGCATAAATCTCAGGCATAGCCTCTTCCATAGAAGGATATTTAGAAGCACGAGTTGCCTCGTCGATATGCTGCTGCTCTGCCCAACGGATAGAGCCTTCCTTGGTAATCTGCTGAGGAGTACGGATACCTGCTACTACGTCCTCACCCTGTGCATTGACCAAGTACTCACCATTGAAACGGTTCTCACCGGTAGCGGCATCACGGCTGAAGCAAACACCTGTAGCAGAAGTTTCGCCCATATTACCGAACACCATTGCCATGACAGAAACGGCTGTACCCCACTCTGCAGGAATGCCTTCCATCTTACGATAGAGGATGGCACGCTCGTTCATCCAACTGTCGAACACAGCGCAGATAGCTCCCCAAAGCTGATCCATAGGATTGGTAGGGAACTCCTTGCCCGTCTGCTGCTTGATGGCAGTCTTGAAGGCAGATACCAACTGCTTCAACTCCTCAACGTTCATCTCGTTGTCGAGTGAGATACCACGCTGCTTCTTCACGTCCATGATGATAGCCTCGAATGGGTCGATGTCTTCCTTGTTGACAGGTTTCATACCGAGCACCACATCACCATACATCTGTACGAAGCGACGATAGCTATCGTATGCGAAGCGCTCATTACCGGTCTTGCGAGCCAAACCCTCCACTACTTCGTCGTTCAAGCCTAGGTTGAGGATGGTATCCATCATACCAGGCATAGAAGCACGGGCACCAGAGCGTACGCTGACCAAGAGAGGGTTCTCCACGTCACCGAACTTCGAGTTCATCAAAGTTTCAATATGATTGACAGCCTTCTCAACATCCTCCTTGAGAAGAGCAACAACATCGTCCTTGCCTTTTTCAAAGTATTCGCTGCAAACATCTGTTGTAATCGTAAAGCCTGGTGGCACAGGAACTCCAATCAGGTTCATCTCAGCCAAGTTGGCACCCTTACCACCGAGCAAGTTTCTCATGTCGGCCTTGCCCTCTGCCTTACCGTTACCAAAGGTATAAACTCTTTTTTCGTCCATAATCAAATAGGTTCTAATGTATTAGTTATTGTTTTTATTAATTATGATGCAAATATACAACATTTCTTCTACACCACCAAACTTTTCACCATCTTTTTGCTATCTCGACTTTACATTTTTGGTTGTTCACGTACACACACCTATATTTCTTTAGAAGCTAGTCAGGAAAACATGAAAACTTCAGAAAACTCGGAAAGTGGTACTAGACCGTGACTTAACATGCCACCATCGGAAGAAAACTTGGCAGTCCCAAATCTGAACTCCATGAACTGTCAAAAAACACAAGAATCATCATGTTTTCTCTTTTTAAAAGATGTATTTTAATTATTTTCATTCCCTTATATATATAATAAGGTGTAAGAAAATAGCAAACAAGTAGCGCTGATGGCAAAATAATTCTAAATATTTTTCATTATTTCCGAAAAAGTATTAACTTTGCATCCAAAATAATTAAAATTATGGCTAGAAAGCGCAAACCATTACCATTATTAGAAAATATCACGATTGAAGCGGTGGCTGCCGAGGGCAAGTGCATCGCTCGTGTCAACGACCAAGTTGTCTTCGTACCTTTCTGTGTACCTGGCGACGTGGTTGACCTTCAAGTAGTCAAGAAAAAACATAAATACTGTGAGGCGAAAGTCGTGAGATTCATCAAGAAGAGCGACGTTCGCCAAGAGCCGATGTGCGAGCACTTCGGCATCTGCGGCGGTTGCAAATGGCAGAACCTCCCTTACGAGGAGCAGATCAAGGCTAAGCAGAAGCAGATAGAAGACCAGTTGACTCGCATCGGCAAGGTGGAGCTACCAGAGTTTCGCCCTATCATGGGTAGCGTGAAGACCCTGGAGTATCGCAACAAGATTGAGTTCGGATGCAGCAACAAGCGTTGGTTCACTTCAGAGGAATTGACTCAACTCCCTCAGAAAGAAGACGATACCATCTCTTCCTTGAAGGAGCGTCATGCCCAGAATGCCATCGGTTTCCACATCACGGGAGCTTTCGACAAGATTTATCCTATCAAGAAATGCTGGTTGATGGACAACCTCTGCAACAAGATTCGCAATGATGTCTTCGAGTACGCCAACTCCCACAACTTCACCTTCTATGACCTCCGTGAACAGCACGGATTGCTCCGCGACATGATGATTCGCAACAGCAATACGGGCGAGTGGATGCTCGTCTTCCAATTCCATTACGATGAGGAAGGCGACGAGCTGAAAGCACAGGAGCTGATGCAGCACGTAGCCGACAAGTTCCCTCAGATTACCTCCTTGATGTACGTAGATAACCAAAAGGGAAATGATACTTTCAACGACTTGGAGCTCAGCCTCTTCAAGGGCAACGACCATATCTTCGAGTTGATGGAGGACTTGCGTTTCAAGGTAGGACCAAAGAGTTTCTATCAGACTAACACCGAGCAGGCTTACCACCTCTACTGCGTGGCACGTGAGTTTGCCAACCTTTCTGGCAACGAACTCGTTTATGACCTCTATACCGGTACCGGAACCATCGCCAACTTCGTGGCTCACAAGGCCAAGAAGGTGATTGGTATCGAATACGTACCTGAGGCTATCGAGGATGCCAAGGTCAACTCCCAGGTAAACAACATCACCAATACCCTCTTCTATGCAGGCGATATGAAGGATATCCTCACCAACGACTTCATCGCTCAGCATGGTCGCCCAGACGTCATCATCACCGACCCACCTCGTGCCGGTATGCACCCTGATGTCATCAAGGTCATCTTGAACGCAGCCCCTAAGCGCATCGTCTATGTAAGTTGCAACCCTGCCACACAGGCTCGCGACCTCCAGATGATGGACATATATTATAAGGTGGCAGCCGTCCAACCAGTCGATATGTTCCCTCACACCCCACATGTAGAGAATGTCGTATTGCTCGAAAAGCGCAGTGATGAGGACATCAAACGGAAAAAGAAGGAACAGGCTGAGAAAGAAAAAGCCATCGCAGAGGCTAAGGCTGCCAAAGAAGCTGAAAAACTGGCACAGCAGCAAGCTGAAGCATCAGAGGACTTGACTGAAGAAGAGAAGAAAGCCCTGCAACAATCTGAGGATTAAACTATTACCTAATAATTAATAAAGCAAAAGATGAAAAGAGTATTCATCATGGCACTCATGGCTGCGGCATTGACTACAGCTGGTGCGCAAGAGAAAAAAGGCATCCAATTGCCTTCATGGTTGAGCAATGTGAAACTGTCGGGCTACGGTATGCTCCAGTACCAATATAGTGGTCAAAAGGGAGCAGAGTCCAACTCTTTCAATGTACGTATGGGACGTATCTCTTTGGAAGGTCGCATCGCACAGGACTTCTACTGGAAGACCCAGATACAGTTCAATGGCAACACCTCGACTTTGGGAAACAGCCCACGCATGGTGGATCTCTTCGCCGAGTGGCAGAAATATGAGTTCTTCAAGGTGAAAATCGGACAGTTTAAGAACCCATTCACCTTTGAGAACCCGATGAACCCTATCGACCAAGGGTTCATGGGATATGCCCAGAACGTGAGCAAGCTGGCAGGTTTCAGCGACCGAGCTGGCGAACACTCATCCAATGGACGCGACATCGGTTTGCAGTTCCAGGGCGACTTCCTCAAGAACAGCAATGGACGCAACCTCTTGCACTATCAGATAGGCGTATTCAATGGTCAAGGCATCAACACCAAAGACGTTGACAATCAGAAGAATATCATCGGTGGCGTTTGGATAATGCCTGTCAAAGGTATGCGCATCGGAGCCTTCGGTTGGACGGGTTCTTATGCTCGCAAAGGTACATGGAACGACAACGAAGCTGGTGTAACGCAATATGAGCCTTCAATGGACGAAAATGGAAATCCAAAGATTGATAGCGAAGGAAATCCTGTGATGCAAGCCAAGACTTTCTCTGGCACCCGCAAACTTTCACAGTATCGTTATGCGTTCTCAGCAGAATACAAAGCCAACGACTGGACTTTCCGTTCAGAGTACATCCACTCAACAGGTATGGCTTTTGCCAAGAGCATCAACAACTTCAATGATGCAGATGCTAAAAACTGCAACTTGAATGGAAAGATTGGCAACAAGGCACAAGGTGTATATGCCCTCGTCATCGCTCCTATCGTCAGCAAGAAACTCTATGCCAAGGCACGTTACGACATGTATGAGGCAAACGGCAAGACTGACATGATGAAGACCCAATATGAAGTAGGTCTTAACTACAACATCAGCAAGAACTTCACCATCTTGTCTGAGTATGCTTTCGTCAACGACCGAACACTCGCCGACCACAACTACTCTATGGCAGACGTGGAAGTGTGCTTCCGTTTCTAAGGCAACAACAGCCGAATCACATCGGTAAAAGATAGCGATTTATTCTTAATATATTATATATAAGTTACAAAGCAAATGGATACAGATGAGAAACAAGTGCATCATCATCACCATCATCATGAGGTGCACTACAGCCGCAGATCAGGGCACAACCGCCATACTAAATCGCAAAAAAGAAGGAGGTTGCTCAGTAACCTCCTATTCATATTCTTGAGTATTATTGCAGCGATCATCATCGCCATTAATCTCTACGACCATTACGTGGGTTTGTTCTAACTAGGGCAAACCCTTTTTCTTTACCAAACAGCAGCCCTTCGAATTACAGAAAGACATCCGTCCTCATACTTAGAAAGAGTAAGAGAAACCTACTGAAGCATATTCCTTAAACTGCCAATAGCTCTCACCCTCTTGTCGCTTAGCGCCATCATCGAAACGAGGATACAGGAAGATGTTGGTAGAGATGTACTTGTTGAACTGGAACGACAAGGTATTCTCCCATTCCAGTTCAGCACGCTCGTAAGTAGTGTAACCATACAAACGAGTTTTCCATCGGATATTGTCAGCAAATGCCCAGGTGAAATCCAACGTAAACTCAGAACCATAGTCGGTCATCCCATGATGTCCTTCCTCCAATCCATAACGGGTAACCAGCGTGGAGCGTCCCACATACTGCCAGTTGAAAGCCAAAGGAGCGATATGTGCACTGCCTTTCAGACGATGATTGAGCCAGTCGATAGAATAATCCATACCGACAGACAGGTTCAACTTGAATGGTGACATGAAGTCGGAATACACAAACTTATCATTGCTCTTCAAACTTTTAGTAAATTGCGTTTGAGCGATGAGTTGGAAGGAATAATACCACTTCTTGGTAGCCTGCAATCCCAACTTACCAGTATAGCGAAGCAAATCCTCGGAAGTCTTATACTTATGAATGGTATCACCCTTGGAAGTTTGATAGCCAAGGCGCATCTCCAACTTATTGTCCCACTTCACTTTCTGCTTATTGTTGTAGTTGGCTTGCAAGGTGATGCTACCGAGCATGGAATAGTTGCTCTCACCACCCTTGTACCAGTTGTCGCTCACATAATTTTGCAAGAATTGCAAGTAGTAATCCCCACTAAACTTCCAGAAGTTAGGTTTCTTGACCACAATGCTGACAGGAGCAGCCTCAGCCTCCATCGCTTTCGGAGCCACCTCCTCCACGATGTTGATGTTCGACTTTCTTGGCGCATCATCCGCAATAGGCGCCCCCACGAGATCGAGTCTCGACTCATTGCTCTTCACCAAATCGGGACGGTTGAGATACACGTTCATCAACGCCTGGTCGAGCATGACATCCAAGGAATCACCCTTCGCACGAGGATCCAAGCGAAGGAAACGATGAGCAGGAGCATGATAGAAAGTAAGCGGAGTGAAAAGTTTAGAATAGCGAATATCGTTGGCATCCAACTGCAGGGAGTCGATACGATGACGCTGAATGAGCAAAGAATCCTCATAATTCTTTACCCACTCTTGTAGAGCAGTCTCTTTCTTCAAACTCTTCCCCATCCTAGTTGCCCTCGTCTGGGCATGTGCCGCCAGCAAGCCAGCGAAAAAGAATATCAACAAACTAATTCTCAATTTCATACCAATAAGATAAGAATCTCCATCCCCAAAGCCAAAGGAGCAGAAAGGATAAAGCAATATGATTTTTCCATTTTAGCCGCAAAGGTAATAAATAATTCATAAAACAATGCCAATATTTGCAATATTTTTGGCTAATTCATAATTTTATAGTAACTTTGCAACCGATTATTCTAATTTAAAATATAAATATCGTGGCTGAAACAAAGTACATCTTCGTTACTGGTGGTGTGGTTTCTTCATTGGGAAAAGGAATCATCTCTTCATCCATCGGTAAGCTTCTGCAAGCCAGGGGCTACAACATTACAATTCAAAAGTTTGACCCATACATCAACATCGATCCGGGTACCCTGAACCCTTACGAGCACGGTGAGTGCTACGTCACGGTGGATGGTATGGAAACAGACCTCGACCTCGGTCACTACGAGAGATTCACAGGTATCCAGACAACAAAGGCCAACTCCCTCACTACCGGTCGCATCTACAAGGCGGTCATCGACAAGGAACGTCGCGGCGACTATCTGGGCAAGACCATCCAAGTGGTGCCTCACATCACCGACGAGATCAAGCGCAACGTGAAGTTGCTCGGCAAGAAGTATCACTACGACTTCGTGATCACCGAGATTGGTGGTACCATCGGCGACATCGAGAGCGCACCTTTCATGGAGGCCATCCGCCAGTTGAAGTGGGAATTGGGCAAGAACGCCATCAACGTTCACCTGACCTACATTCCTTACCTCAAGGCAGCAGGCGAGTTGAAGACAAAGCCTACCCAGCACTCCGTGAAGGAGCTACAGAGCGTAGGTATTCAGCCAGACATTCTTATCCTCCGCACCGAGAAGCACCTGGAGCAAGGCATCCTGAAGAAGGTGGCAAGCTTCTGTAATGTCGATCTCGACTGCGTGATTCAGAGCGAAGACCTCCCTAGCATCTACGAGGTGCCGGTCAACATGCAGAACCAAGGTCTCGACACCGCCATCCTCCGCAAGATGGGTGAGCCTATCGGCGAGACTCCTGCACTCGGTCCTTGGAAGTCTTTCCTCGACCGCCGCAACAGGGCGACAGAGACTGTCAACATCGGTCTCGTGGGCAAGTACGACTTGCAGGATGCCTACAAGAGCATCCGTGAGAGCCTCTCTCATGCAGGTACTTACAACGACCACAAGGTGAAGATTACATTCATCAACTCAGAATACCTCACAGAGGACAACGTGGCAGAGCAGTTGAAGGACCAAGATGGCATAGTCATCTGTCCTGGATTCGGTCAGCGTGGTATCGAGGGCAAGATTGTCGCCGCTCACTACACCCGCACCCACGACATCCCAACCTTCGGCATCTGTCTTGGCATGCAGATGATTGTCATCGAGTTTGCCCGCAACGTATTGGGCTACAAGGATGCCAACTCACGAGAGATGGATGAGAAAACTCCACACAATGTCATCGACATCATGGAGGAGCAGAAGAACATCTCCAACATGGGTGGAACCATGCGACTCGGTGCTTACGAGTGCGTATTAAAACAAGGTTCGCGCGTGTTCAATATATATAAGAAGGAGCACATCCAGGAGCGTCACCGCCATCGCTATGAGTTCAACAACGAGTTCCAACAGGAGTTTGAGAAGCATGGCATGATGTGCGTGGGTCGCAACCCAGAAAGCGACTTGGTGGAGATTGTGGAGATACCAGGCTTGAAGTGGTACATCGGAACACAGTATCACCCAGAGTACCAGAGCACGGTATTGAAGCCACACCCACTCTTCGTTGACTTCGTAAAGACAGCTATCGCCAACAAGAAATAGCCGTCTCTCTACAAGAGAATAAACAAGAACAAAAATAATAATGAACAAAAACAACATTATCGGTTTCCTCCTGATTGCCCTCGTGCTCATCGGATTCAGCTGGTACTCCCAGCCATCAGCCGAGCAGCAAAGAGCGGCTTTCGTTCAGGATTCCATCGCCAAGGCTAAACATGCCGAGATGGAAAAGACCAGCAAGGCTGCCGCAGAGAAGCGCCAGGCTGATGCTAAGGCTAAGATTGAGGCTGACTCAACCGCCCTATTCTATTCGGCACTCAAAGGTCAGGCTCAGAAGGTAGTCTTAAAGAACGAGAAAGTAGAATTGACCCTCAACACCAAGGGTGGTACAGTCGAGAAGGCTGTCATCAAGGGTTATGTAGGTCATAACATCAAGGTGAAGGACGGCTCGGCTGACGCCAAGGACGTGACCCTCTTTGACGGCGCAGACCAAAGCCTCAAGTTCATGTTGGAGGCTAAGGAAGCCAACATCATCACCAGCGACCTCTACTTCACTCCTTCCAACGTGACCGACTCTACCGTCACCATGACCGCAGTGGCTGGCGAAGGCAAGACACTCACCATGACCTATACCCTCGGCAAGGACTACATGCTCCACATGAGTTTGCAGGCACAAGGTATGGCAGGCTTGTTCTCACCTAACTACAGCAAGATGGACGTGGACTGGAGCGACAAGGCTCGCCAACAGGAGCGTGGCTTCATGTTCGAGAATCGCTACACCACCCTCACCTATCATGATGTAGAGGGCGGCACCGACCACCTCAACGAGGGAAGCGAGAAAATCGACGAGGCTATCGAGGAGAGCATCGACTGGGTATCCTTCAAGAACCAGTTCTTCTCTGCCATCATCGTGGCAAAGGACAACTTCGACAAGAACGCCCTCATGACTTCTGTTCCTCAGCAGAAAGGTTCTGGCTATCTGAAGCAGTTCCAGGCTAAGATGAAGACAGCCTTCGACCCTACTGGCAAGAAGGCATCTGAGTTTGAGTTCTACTATGGTCCTAACGACTTCCAGATTCTGAAGAACACTGAGAAGGAAAGTACTTTCAACAAGGACTTGGAGTTCCAGAAGTTGGTTTATCTCGGATGGCCTATCATCCGTTGGATCAACCGTTTCTTCACGCTCTATGTCTTCGACTGGTTGAGCAAGGTCTTCCCTATGGGTGTCGTATTGATTCTCATCACCTTGTTGCTGAAGTTGATCACCTATCCTATGGTGAAGAAGAGCTACATGAGCAGTGCCAAGATGCGTGTGCTGAAACCAAAATTGGAGGCAGCTACAGCTCAATACAATAAGCCTGAGGACCAGATGCAGAAGCAACAGGCGATGATGGCTGAGTACGCCAAGTATGGTGTCAGTCCATTGTCAGGATGTATCCCAATGTTGATTCAGATGCCAGTTTGGGTTGCGATGTTCAACTTCGTGCCTAACGCCATCCAACTACGTGGCGAGAACTTCCTCTGGATGAGCGACTTGAGCACATACGACCCAATCTTTGAGTGGAATACCAACATTTGGTTGATTGGCGACCACTTGAGCTTGACTTGTATTCTCTTCTGTATAGCCAACTTGTTGTACTCTTGGATGACCATGCGTCAGCAGAGAGACCAGATGGTAGGTCAGCAGGCAGAGCAGATGAAGATGATGCAATGGATGATGTTCCTCATGCCATTGATGTTCTTCTTCATGTTCAATGACTACTCATCAGGTTTGAACTTCTACTACTTCATCTCATTGTTCTTCAGTGCCGCTATCATGTGGACACTTCGCAAGACCACAGACGACGAGAAACTCCTCGCTATCTTGGAGAAGCGTTACCAGGAGAACAAGAACAACCCAAAGAAAGCCAATGGCTTGATGGCTCGTATGCAGGCTCTCCAGGAGATGCAACAGCAGCAAATGAAGCAGCAGCAAGCTGAGATGGCCCGCAAGAAGGCAGAATTGGAAGAGAAAAAGAAGAATCTTGGAAAATAAAGAACATAGGACTAGTCTTCGGACTATCCCTATATATTATAGATGGAGATAACATTAGCAGCATGACTCTCGTCATGCTGCTTTTTTATTATAGTGGAGTTCACAAACGAGATACATGGAAATATCTACTATATATAATAAGGTATAAGGGGGCATCAGCTAGTCTATCCAAGAGCCGGCGAGAAGAAATCTACTACATTTTGTTACTTTTTTCTCTTTTTTCTTGGCAGTTTGACAGAAAAGTGTTATTTTTGCGACCAAGTTTTGCTTCGGCCCCGGTCGTTTCGGGGGTGGCATTACATTACCAACATAATTCAATAACACATGAAAGTATTAAAATTCGGCGGAACATCTGTTGGTTCCGTAAAAAGCATCCTCAGTTTAAAACGTATCGTAGAGAATGAGGCCAAGAAACAGAGTGTAGTGGTTGTCGTGAGCGCACTTGGCGGTATCACCGACAAACTCTTGCAAACCTCCCAGCTTGCCCTCAAGGGTGATGAACAGTGGAGAGTCGAATTCGACGCCATGGTTGATCGCCACCACAAGATGATAGATACCATCATCACCGACACCTCAGACAGAGAAAATCTTTTCAAATCAGTCGATGCCCTCTTCGAGCAGTTGAAGAGCATCTACTTCGGTGTGTATCTCATCCACGATTTAAGCGAGAAGACACAGGATGCCATCGTGAGCTATGGAGAAAGGCTCAGTTCGAAGATTGTCGCCACTCTCATCCGTGGTGCCAAGTGGTTTGACTCGCGCAACTTCATCAAGACGGAGCGCATCAACGGCAAGGGCAAACATACCCTCGACAGTGAACTGACCAATCAACTGGTGAAAGAGACCTTCGCTGAGTTGCCTCGCATATCTCTCGTTCCGGGTTTTATCAGCCGCGACAAGAATACAGAGCGCACCACCAACCTCGGACGAGGCGGTAGTGACTACACAGCTGCCATCATCGCAGCCGCCCTAGATGCCGAGGTGCTCGAAATCTGGACCGATGTGGATGGCTTTATGACTGCAGACCCACGTGTCATCAAATCAGCTTACACCATCAACGAACTGAGTTACATCGAGGCGATGGAGCTTTGCAACTTTGGAGCAAAGGTCATCTACCCTCCTACCATCTACCCAGTTTGTGTCAAGAATATACCTATCAAGGTAAAGAATACCTTCAACCCAGATGCCCCTGGCACCATCATCAAGAACAAGATTGATGGAGACTCCAAACCAATCAAGGGTATCTCTTCTATCAACGGAACAGCTCTTATTACAGTAACAGGTCTTTCTATGGTCGGTGTCATCGGTGTCAACCGCCGTATCTTTACCGCCCTCGCCAATGAAGGTATCTCTGTCTTCATGGTTTCCCAGGCTTCTTCTGAGAACTCAACCTCTATCGGTGTACGCGAGCAGGACGTAGAGGAGGCTGTTCGTGTATTGAACGAGGAGTTCAAGAACGAGATTGCCGACGGAGCTATGTTCCCTATGCACGCTGAGTGTGGTCTTGCCACCATCGCCATCGTGGGTGAGAACATGAAACATGCAGCCGGTATCGCAGGTAAGCTCTTCGGAACTCTCGGTCGTAGCGGTATTTCCGTCATTGCTTGTGCCCAGGGTGCATCTGAGACCAACATCTCATTCGTTGTTAAGAGCGATTACTTGAGAAAGTCACTCAACGTATTGCACGATAGTTTCTTCCTCTCAGAATACAAGGTGCTCAACCTCTTCATCTGTGGTGTGGGTACTGTAGGTGGCAAGCTCATCGAGCAAATCAAGAACCAGTACGAGGAGTTGAAGGAGCGCAACAAGTTGAAGTTGAATGTCGTTGGCATCGCTTCTTCACACAACGCCATCTTCAATCGTGATGGTCTCAACCTCGACAACTTCCGTGAGGAGTTGAAGGCTTCCGAGCCTAGCGACAACGAGAAATTGAGAGACAAAATTCTCAGCATGAACATCTTCAACAGCGTGTTTGTGGATTGTACCGCAAGCAAGGAGGTGGCTAGTCTCTACCAAACTCTCTTGGAGCACAACGTAAGCGTCATCGCAGCCAACAAGATTGCCGCTTCTAGCGAATATGAGAACTATGAGCGACTGAAGAAGACCGCCATCCAGCGTGGCGTGGTATTCCGCTTCGAGACCAACGTAGGTGCGGGTCTCCCTATCATTGGTACCATCAACGACCTCCGCAACTCAGGTGATAAGATATTGAAGATTGAGGCAGTCCTCTCAGGTACACTCAACTTCATCTTCAATGCGATTTCAGGTGTGGTTCCATTCTCAGAGACTGTACGTCTCGCCAAAGAGAAAGGTTACAGCGAGCCAGACCCACGTATCGACCTCAGCGGTATGGACGTGGTTCGCAAGTTGGTCATCCTCTCTCGTGAGGCTGGCTACCGTGTGGAACAAGATGACGTGGAGAAGAATCTCTTCGTGCCTGATGAATACTTCGAAGGTACATTGGAAGACTTCTGGGCTAAGTTGCCTCAGTTGGATGCCGACTTCGAGGCTAAGCGCAAGACACTCGACATCGAGCACAAGCGTTGGCGTTTCGTAGCAACATTGGATGGCGGAAAGACAAGCGTAGGCTTGCAAGCAGTAGGTCCTGAGCATTCTTTCTACAACCTCGAAGGTAGCAATAACATCGTATTGCTCACCACCGAGCGTTACAAGGAATATCCTATGATGATTCAGGGATATGGAGCCGGTGCCAGCGTAACAGCAGCCGGTGTATTCGCCAACATCATGAGTATCGCTAACATTTAATAACCACACAAGGATAACAAATATGAAGCATATTATCATCCTTGGCGATGGCATGGCAGACCACCCAGTGGACAGACTGGGTGGCAAGACCTTGCTGCAATATGCCAAGAAACCATATATGGACATGCTTGCCAAGAACGGCAAGACTGGTAGATTAGTGACTGTGCCAGATGGCTTCCATCCCGGTTCGGAAGTAGCCAACAGCTCTATCATGGGCTATGACCAAAACGAGGTGTATGAAGGACGTGGACCTTTGGAGGCAGCCAGCATCGGCTATGAAATGTCGCCCAACGACTTCGCCCTCCGTTGCAATATCATCAACGTGAATGATGGCATCATCATCACCCACAATGGTGGTAACCTGGAGACTGAGGATGCCGATGTTCTCATCAAATACCTCAACGAGAAGTTGGCTAGCCAATATCCTGGCATCGTGAAGTTTATCACGGGCATCCAGTACCGCCATCTCTTGATTATCAAGGGAGGTAACAAGTATGTGGATTGCGCCCCACCTCACGACCATCCAAACGAGGAATGGAAACCTCTCTTGGTGAAGCCGATGTCTAACGTGGATGCCTCTCTCTTGGAAGGTCACTATAAGGATGGAGAAGGAAACGCCCTTGCTGCCACATCCGATGAATATCGCATGAGCGCACAAGAGACAGCTGACTTGCTGAACGAGTTGATTCTGAAGAGTCAGGAGATTTTGGAGAACCATCCATTCAATGTGGCACGCAAAGAGCGTGGCGAACGTATGGCTAACATCATCTGGCCTTGGGGCGGTGGTTATCGACCTCACATGCTCACCCTCTCCCAGATGTATCCTCAAATCAAGCGAGGCTCAGTCATCTCTGCAGTCGATTTGATTCGTGGCATCGGTCATTATGCCGGATTGAGAAACATCATCGTGGAAGGTGCCACTGGTCTTGCCAACACCAACTACGAGGGCAAAGCACAAGCTGCCATCAACGCACTCAAAGAAGGTGACGACTTCGTATATGTTCACGTAGAGGCCAGTGATGAGGCTGGTCATGATGGCGACCTTGAACTGAAGCTCAAGACCATCGAGAACCTCGACAGTCGTCTCATCAAGCCTATCTATGATGAAGTAAGCCAATGGGATGAGCCTGTTTGCATCGCCGTTCTCCCCGACCATCCTACCCCAGTGGAAATTCGCACCCACGTTAAGGAGCCTGTGCCATTCATCATCTACTACCCAGGCATTGAGCCAGACGAGGTAGAGAAGTATGACGAGGTAAGTTGCGTAAGAGGCGACTATGGCTTGATTGAGCTACAAGAGTTTATGCAGACTTTTATGAACATTAAATAAGAAACAGAAGATATGAAATACTATTCAACAAATAAGAAAGCACCTATCGCAGACCTTCACAAGGCGGTAGTCAAGGGTTTGGCAGAAGATCGTGGTCTTTATATGCCAGAAATCATCAAGAAGTTGCCACAGGACTTCTTCGACAACATAGAGAAACTCTCTTTCCAGGAGATTGCCTACAAGGTGGCTGATGCCTTCTTCGGCGATGATGTCGATGCAGAGTCTTTGAAGAAGATTGTCTATGACACCTTGGCATTCGATTGCCCTGTCGTAGAGGTAGAGCCAAACATCTACTCCCTGGAGTTGTTCCATGGTCCTACCCTCGCCTTCAAAGATGTAGGTGCTCGCTTTATGGCTCGTCTCTTGCAGTACTTTGTACGTCAGGAGGGCAAGGAGGAAGTCAATGTGCTTGTTGCCACTTCTGGTGATACAGGTTCTGCCGTAGCCAATGGTTTCCTCGGTGTCGATGGCATCCATGTCTATGTGCTCTATCCTAAGGGAAAGGTGAGCAAGATTCAGGAAAGCCAGTTCACCACACTCGGTCAGAATATCACTGCCTTGGAGGTAGATGGCGTGTTCGACGACTGCCAGGCATTGGTGAAGTCAGCCTTCATGGACGAGGAGTTGAACAAGCACATGAAGTTGACCTCTGCCAATAGTATCAACGTGGCTCGTTTCTTGCCACAGGCTTTCTACTACTTCAATGCCTACGCTCGCATGAAGGAGAAGGGCTTGGCAGACAAATTAGTCATCTGTGTGCCTAGTGGCAACTTCGGTAATATCACAGCCGGTTTGTTTGGTCATGAGATGGGCTTGCCTATCCATCGCTTCATAGCAGCCAACAATGCCAACGACATCTTCTACAACTATTTACAGACTGGCGAGTACAACCCTCAGCCTAGCAAGCAGACCATCGCCAATGCCATGGACGTAGGTGACCCAAGCAACTTCGCTCGTATCTACGACCTCTACAAGGGCAACCACGATGCCATCGCAGCCTATATCAGTGGGGCCACTTACAGCGATGAGAAGATTGCCGATACGATGAAGCAATGCTACAATGACACGAAGTATGTGCTTGACCCTCACGGAGCTTGCGGTTATCGTGCCTTGAAGGAGCAGTTGAAGCCAGGCGAGGTAGGTGTGTTCTTGGAGACAGCCCATCCTGCCAAGTTCAAGGAGAAGGTAGATAGCATCCTTGGCACAGACATCGAGATACCAGCTCGCCTCGCCGAGTTTATGAAGGGCAAGAAGCAGAGCATCGAAATGACGAAAGACTTCGCTTCGTTCAAGAATTTCTTGATGAACGAGTAAAGAAAAGATTCTATATACAAAATAAAAAGGCACCGAAGCTTATTACGGTCAGTAAGCTTCGGAGCCTTTTTTGGTATGTAAAAAGAAGAAACATACAAATACAAAAAGAGGACTTAGCTAAATGCTAAATCCTCATTTTGTGCTTTGTAGCATTAAGTAATTGTGATTCCGTTGGGGTTCGAACCCAAGACCCACAGCTTAGAAGGCTGTTGCTCTAATCCAACTGAGCTACGGAACCAACAATTTTTCATTAAATGCAGCCGCATACTTGCTTTCTTTATAAAAGCGATGCAAAGGTACTACATTTTTCTGAAATCGCCAAATATTTTGGCAAATATTTGGCGATTTATCATATAATACTCGATTTTTGCCACGTTATACACGAAGCAAACACGATAATTACTTGTTAAACAATTCATCCAACAAAGTATAGAATGCAGGATCCTCACCTACGATAGTCTTCACAATCTTACCCTCTGGAGAGATAATGATCTTGGTAGGGAAACCAGTAATACCATACTTGCCGCAAACGTTGTTGGCTTGCTCTTCCTCTGTCTTAGCACGTGGATTATAAACATGCTTCCAAGGCAACTCGTTCTTCTTGACAGCATCCTTCCACTTCTGCTCAGTATCATTGCAGTCAACGCCAAGAATCTCAAACTTGCCAGCATACTTCTGGTAATATTCCTTCATCTTAGGCATACCCTTGATACACCAACCGCACCAAGAACCCCAGAAGTCGAGGATGACATACTTGCCACGCAAGCTAGAGAGAGCAAGGTCGTTGCCCTCAATATCCTTCAAAGTGAAGTCTGGAGCCTCGATACCAGCAGCCTGCAACTTAGCAGATCTCTCCTCCATCTCCTTCTGCTTCTTGATTTGCTCGAAGATAGGCTCATAGAGAGCTTTCATTCTACCATTGCGCACAGACTCTGAAAGTAAATTCTTAGCCTTTTCCATATCCTCAGGTGACTCAAACTCTGTCACGAGAGCAGCAGAAGCCTCTTCATTAGCATGCTGAGCGATATAAGCAAAGAACTTCTCGTTCTGCTCCTTGAGAATAGCAGGCATCTTCTCGCTATAAATCTTATAGACATCCTCCTGCTTTGCACCATTCTTCATCAAGTTGTTGAGAGAATCACTCAATGCAGTTGCCTTCTTCTGAGTAGCTTCCTTCATCATATCAAGCTGATGATACTGCTGGTAGAATTGGCTACCCGTAATATCGAAACGGCTCTTAATATCACCCTTCAACTCTGCTTTCTCACCTGGAACACAAACGAGTTGCCACTTTGTGCGGCTCTTACCACGCAGCGCATCAGGAGAAGCAAAGTAATAGTTGGCAGGCTTATCCATTGTTGTGGTATAAGTAAATTTATCCTTCTTTACCAAAACCGTGTCCATTTTAGCGCCACGACCTTTCCAAACAAGTACCGTGTCACCCAAGTTCTTCAAGTTGGCCTTCAACTGGAAAGTGCCACTCTGTGCCATTGCCCCAGATGAAGAAAGCATCAGAGCAGCAGTCAAAATCAAATTCTTATTCATTTTATTGTTTAAATTAATATTATTTTCTTGCTTAGAGACAGTTGCCAAGAACCATCTTCCGTAAGATATAACGTAAAAGGCTAGCCGTGAGGTACAAAGCTTAACGTACTTTAACCCTCGTACTCGGTTGTATCCTCGATACCAGCCTCAGCCAACGCCTCCTTGCGCTCCACGCAAGTACCGCACTTGCCACAATGCTTCTCACCACCCTTATAGCAGCTCCAAGTCTCGGCATAGTCGATGCCCAAACGCTTGCCGATGCGAGCAATGTCCGCCTTGGTGATGTTGGTATAAGGAGCACTGACATGAACATCCACAAATGTACCAGCCTGTGCAGCCTTGTCGATGGCATCGATAAACTCAGGGCGACAATCCGGATAGATGGTATGGTCGCCACCATGGTTGGCGATGAGCACCTTCTTCAAACCATTGCTCTCTGCGATTCCGATAGCAATGCTCAGCATGATGCCATTACGGAAAGGAACCACGGTAGATTTCATATTATCATCGGCATAATGTCCTTCAGGAATGGCATCCGCTCCCTCCAAGAGACTACTCTTGAAATATTGGTGCATGAAGCCCAAGTCGATGGTAATATGCTTGATACCCAATCGCTCGCAGTGCATCTTGGCGAAAGGTATCTCCTTGGCATTGTGATTGGAACCATAGTTAAAACTGATACCCAAAGCAATCTCGTCTTTCTTGTCATAGAGCAGGGTAATGCTGTCCATACCGCCGCTCACAATAATAACTGAATCCTTCATCTTGATAAATTATAAATTACAAATTATAAATGGGCTCACGCCGTTATCCGAACAAGCATCTCAGAGCCTCCTCTACTTTTCTCACAGGATGAATCTCAATCTGATATTTCTTGTGGTCGAAGCCTGAGTAGTTGTATTTCGGGATGATGATGTGTTGGAAGCCGAGTTTCTCTGCCTCAGCGATGCGCTGCTCAATACGGCTCACTGGACGAACCTCGCCACTCAAGCCAACCTCGCCTGCCATGCACCACCCTGCTTCTATCGCCGTGTCAACATTACTGCTCAGCACGGCAGCTATCACGCTCAAGTCCATCGCTAAGTCGGTGACTCTCAGACCACCCGCAATATTGAGAAACACATCTTTCTGCATCAGTTTGAAGCCAACTCTCTTCTCTAATACCGCCAAGAGCATGTTGAGTCGGCGCTGGTCGAATCCTGTGGCAGAACGTTGAGGAGTTCCGTATGCCGCAGTGGAAACCAACGCCTGCGTCTCTACCAAGAATGGTCGAACGCCCTCGATGGCACTGCTGATGGCAACACCCGAAAGTCCATCATGGTCTTCCGTCAACAGAAGTTCCGACGGATTGCTCACCTGTCGGAGACCTCCTTGCTGCATCTCATAAATTCCCAGTTCCGAAGTACTTCCGAAGCGGTTCTTGATGCTACGAAGGATGCGATACATATAATGCTGGTCACCCTCAAACTGAATGACGGTATCGACAATATGTTCTAATATCTTAGGACCCGCCAAGGTTCCTTCCTTATTAATATGTCCGATAAGGATGACAGGGATGCCACTCGTCTTGGCAAATCGCAACAAGGCTGCCGCACACTCCCTCACCTGCGATACGCTACCCGGACTGCTATCCACGTCCTCGGTGGCAATCGTCTGAATGGAGTCGATGACCACGATGTCAGGAGCTACCTCCTGGATATGCGAGAATATCTTCTCCAAGGATGTCTCGCATAGGATGGAGATATGGTCGAAAGAGCCCGCTTGACCCAAGGCTGCACCTTGACTGCCAATGGTTCCTTGGTTCAAGGCGATGGATGCCGCCAATCGATCGGCACGCAACTTTATCTGATGCGCACTCTCCTCACCACTCACATAGAGTACTTTCTTCTCTGGGATATTGAGAATAGTTTGGAGAGTAAGAGTACTCTTTCCGATACCCGGCTCACCACCGAGCAAGGTGATGCTTCCTTGCACCATACCACCACCGAGCACACGATTCAACTCCGCATCGTGCATATCAATGCGAGGCTCATCATGCGCCGAGATGTCACGAAGTTTCATCGGAGCCGACGAACCATCGGTACGCACGCCGCCAAACATGGTAGCTGCACCACCATGTCTCATCGTCATACCCGCATTGCGAGCCGCTTGCGTGCCCGTATCTCCAGCGACACGAATCTCCTTGAAAGTATTCCACTGTCCACAGCTAGGACACTTGCCGATCCATTTCGCCGACTCCTGCCCACAATTGCTGCAAACGTATGCTATCTTATCTTTTGCCATAATCGTTTAAAAGTAAAAAGATAAACCTTTTCTTTATCATACCCTTTGGCAAAGGTACGGCAAAAAATCGAAGTAAAGAAAAGAAAGGGGGCAGAATCGACTTTCTTCACACAAGAATTAAGAAACATTAAAAAACATTTTGGTATATAAAATATTTTGAGTACCTTTGCACCCATCTTTTGGAATCGAGAAAGAATACAGATACTCGACATGCCGAAAGTTCGACTATTCATCAATATTCGGATAACAAACAATAGAATATATATTAATAAGGTAATGAAAGCATTAGCAATCAAGTCAAGCTTGTTTTCTTGTCTGAAGACTTACAACAAGAAAACATTCATGTCTGACCTCATGGCAGGTATCATCGTAGGTATCGTAGCCCTGCCTCTGGCCATCGCATTTGGTATCGCTTCAGGCGTGACTCCCGAAAAGGGAATCATCACCGCCATTGTGGCAGGTCTCATCATCTCCGTCTTTGGCGGTAGCAAGGTTCAGATAGGTGGTCCTACAGGCGCCTTCATCGTCATCATCTATGGCATCATCCAGAAGTATGGCATGGAAGGTCTCACCATCGCCACCCTCATGGCAGGCTTTTTTTTGGTACTCTTCGGATTGCTTCGTCTCGGCACCATCATCAAGTATATCCCTTACCCTATCGTAGTGGGATTCACCAGTGGTATCGCAGTCACCATCTTCACTACCCAAATCAAGGATCTCTTCGGTTTGACGCTTGCCAGCAACCCTTCCGACTTCATCGAGAAGTGGGGCGTGTATTTCCAGTGTTTCGACACCATCGACCCTTGGTGTGCCCTCATCGGCGTGGTGAGCGTGATTGTCATCGCCATCACCCCTCGCTTCAGCAAGAAGATTCCGGGGTCACTCATTGCCATCATCTTGATGACCGTGGTTACCTTGCTTCTCAAGCAATACGCAGGAGTGAGCAGCATCGAGACCATCGGCGACCGCTTCTCCATCAGCAATGAGTTGCCTGCCGCTCAAGTGCCAGAGATGAACTGGGAAACCATCAAGAGCCTTGTTTCTCCAGCCATCACCATCGCCATTCTGGGCGCCATCGAGAGTTTGCTCTCTGCTACCGTTGCCGATGGTGTGATAGCCGACCACCACGACTCCAACACCGAGTTGGTGGCACAGGGTTTGGCTAACATCGCCTCTCCTCTCTTTGGCGGTATTCCTGCCACTGGCGCCATCGCCCGCACCATGACCAACATCAACAATGGCGGTAAGACCCCTATCGCAGGTATCATCCACGCAGTAGTATTGTTGCTCATTTTCCTCTTCTTGATGCCTCTTGCCAAGTTTATCCCTATGGCTTGCTTGGCTGGTGTCTTGGTAGTGGTATCATACGGCATGAGCGGTTGGCGTTCATTCCTCGCATTGATGAAGAACCCTAAGAGTGATGTCACCGTCCTCTTGATCACCTTCTTCCTCACCATCATCTTCGACTTGACGATTGCCATCGAGGTAGGTTTGATATGTGCTTGCTTGCTCTTCATGAAGCGAATGGCAGAGACTACCGATGTCAAGGCGATCACCGATGACGAGATTGACTTGAACAAGGAGTTTGACTTCCTTTCCACCAACCTCGACCACTACACCATCCCTAAGGGCGCGGAGGTATATGAGATCAATGGTCCTTTCTTCTTCGGTGCAGGTAATAAGTTTGAGGAAGTGATGGCAGCCTTCGGCGACCGTCCAAAGGTTCGTGTCATCCGTATGCGCAAGGTTCCGTTCGTAGATTCCACCGGTATTCACAACCTCACCAACCTCTGCGAGATGAGCAAGAAGGAAGATATCCAGATTGTCCTCTCTGGCGTGTGCGAGAAGGTCAATGCCCAGTTGGAGCACGCTGGCTTCTACAACTTGCTTGGCAAGGAGAACATCACCGACCATATCAGCAAGGCACTGAAGCGTGCGGAGGAAATCATCAAAGAATAATTATTAAGGAGTATTGGACACCATCAAAAGTCCGATACTGCTACCAATAAATGAAGGGGTATGCCATCACACTAGATGACATACCCCTTTCTAATACCCTTCTATCCCCCATTCATGACATGTGCGAACTCGGTTCTGCACATTGCTTGACATATGTCACGCAATCGTTTGGCGGTCACCAAAAGATTGTCTGGCGGTCGCCAAAAGATTGTTTGGCATTCGCCAACAGATTATCGGGCATTTGTCATACTATGCCAGTGTTTTGCCCTATCATCAAAGAAAAAGAAGAAAAGAGCGAGGCAGTAAGTAACAAAAGTACTCCATGCTAAGGACTACAATCATCCATACTAAGTACTGGAGTCATTCTTACTAAGTACAACAATCATCTATACTAAAGGACTGGGATGGAAAAGCACTTACAAAAAAATGCCAAGGTCTGTTTTAAGCCTTGGCATTTTTTATAGCTGCACGAATACAGCAAATTTATCATTTTTATTCATCTGCACACTCATGCAAGCTATATTCGCTACTGCCATCGAAGCAGTGAGTGCATATCTGGCACTTAGGCAAGCCGATTGCCTCGACCAATTGCTCGATGGTATTAAACTTCAAGGAAGTCAAACCGAGCTGGCGTGCGATCTCATCCACCATCTTCTGATACTCAGGAGAACCGGTGGTAGCATACTTCTCCAAATTCTTGTTGGCATCACCCTCAAACTTTTCGATGATACGACGGGTAATCAGCTCCATCGCACTCTTGGAAGAGGTGAAGTTGATGAAAGGACAAGCATAAACCAAAGGAGGACAAGCGATACGCATGTGGCATTCTTTCAAACCAGCCTGGTCGAAAAGCACCTTCACGTTGTCACGCAACTGGGTACCACGCACGATACTATCATCACAGAACAATACTCTCTTACCCTTCAACATCGCCTTGTTAGGGATCAACTTCATCTTTGCCACCAAGGAACGCATACTCTGGTTGCTAGGTGTAAAGGAACGAGGCCATGTAGGTGTATATTTAGCAATACAACGCTGATAAGGCACACCCTTTCCTGCGGCATAACCCATCGCCATACCCGTACCTGAGTCAGGAATACCACTACAGCAGTCCACCTCTACGTCATCGGTCTTGGCGAGATTGAAACCATTGGTAAAACGAGCATCCTCCACGTTTTTACCCTCGTAGGTGGAAGTTGGGAAGCCATAATATACCCAAAGGAATGAACAAACCTGCATCTTCTTGTTGGCTGGGCGAATCTGTTCGATACCATCAGCTGTCATCTTCACGATTTCACCAGGTCCCAACTCGTATTCCGTCTCAAAGTCGAGGTTAGGGAAAGAAGTGGTCTCGCTGCTCGCTGCATGAGCGCCCTCTTTCTTGCCAATGATGAGAGGGGTGCGTCCCCAACTGTCACGAGCACAGATGATGCCATCCTCGGTGAGAATCATCATGGTGCAAGAACCCTTGATGTGGTGATAGACATTCTCGATACCTTCCTTGAAACTCTTTCCCTCGATGATGAGTAGTGCCACAAGTTCCGTAGGATTGGTGCTACCCGAAGACATCTCTGCAAAGTGCATGTTCTTGTCGAGCAAGTACTGGGTGAGTTCCTCAATGTTCGCTATCTTCGCCACTGTACAGATAGCGAAACGACCAAGGTGAGAGTTCATAATCAGCGGTTGCGCATCCGTATCGCTGATAACGCCAATACCCGATGTGGCTCCCTCAAACTTGTCGAGCGAAGCCTCAAACTTGGTACGGAAATAAGAACTTTCGAGATTGTGGATAGAGCGCACGAAGCCTTTATCCTGACTGTAGGTTGCCATACCGCCTCGACGAGTGCCGAGATGCGAGTTGTAGTCGGTGCCGTAGAAAAGGTCTGCGACACAGCTTTTCTTGGAAATAGTTCCGAAAATGCCTCCCATAAGAGTTAAAATCTAGTTTAATGTTAGAAATATGGGTGCAAAGGTAATAAAAAGGAAGAAAATACACAAATTATCATGCAAAAAAATAGAGAGGTGAATCCGATTTTATTCGAGTTCACCTCTTTCCTTTATATATATAATAATGTATAAGACGATGTTATCATATAGAGAATAACATCTGATGTCTTACCGCTCATCAATAGGCGTATAATCCAACTCGCCCAAGATATTCTTGTAAGCAGGACGGATTATACGACGACCCTCGAAGTTCAACTCCTCAATGCGGTGCGCAGTCCAACCCACGATACGAGCCATGGCGAAGATTGGAGTGTAAATCTCCTGTGGCAAACCGATCATCTCATAGATGAAACCACTATAGAAGTCGAGGTTGGCACAAGCAGGCTTGCTACCGCCACGATGCTCTTGCAAGCACTTGATACCTTCTTGTTCAATGAGTTTCAAGAACTCGTACTCATCCTCCCTACCCTTTTCCTTGGCTAGTTCGCCTGCCAATCGCTTCAGTTCTACGGCACGTGGGTCGCTCAAGGTATAGACGGCATGACCGATACCATAGATAAGTCCTGTCTTGTCGTAAGCCTCTTTGTTGAGCATTCGCTTCAAGTAAATGTCAAGTTCCTGCACGTTCTTCCAGTCCTTGATGGCTTCCTTCAAGTGATGGAACATATTGATGACCTTGATGTTGGCACCACCATGGAGAGGACCCTTCAAGCTACCGATGCCTGCGGCGATAGAGCTATAGGTATCCGTACGAGTAGAAGAGGTGACACGTACGGTGAAGGTAGAGTTGTTACCACCACCATGCTCAGCCTGGATAATGAGGAGCAAGTCGAGCATACGGGCATCCAATTCGGAGTAGTTCTCATGCTTCATCATGTAGAGGAAGTTCTCTGCGATGGAGAGGTTCTCACGAGGGTGACGGATATGCAAGCTTCGTCCCTGCACAGAGTGACGATAGATATTGTATGCGTAGGCAATGATGGTTGGGAACTTGGCGATCAACTCGATGCTCTGACGCATCAGGTTGTCACGGCTGATGTCATCCGGGTTTGGGTCGAAGGTGTACATCTCCAACACGCAACGAGCCAAGATGTTCATGATGTTGCTACCCTCCAACTCGATGATATGAGTGATGGTACGATGATCAAGCGGCATGTTGTCGTTCAAGAGTTCCTTGAAGGCATCCAACTCCTCCTTGTCTGGCAACTGACCAGAGAGCAAGAGGAATGCCACCTCCTCAAAACCGAAACGCTTCTCCTTCAAGAGAGGAGTAACGAGGTCGTCCAACTCGTAACCACGATAATAAAGCTTACCCTCGGTAGGGCACAACTTGCCATCGGCATCACGCTCATAACCCACGACGTTACCGATATTGGTCAAACCGACCAACACACCGGAGCCATCCTCATTACGAAGACCACGCTTCACATTGAACTTCTTGAATGCCTCCTTATCTATCTTGCATGAGTTCTTAACCTCATCGCTCAACTTATATATTAAATATTCCTTGTTCATAACTTAGTACATTTATCATTATTTCTTCGCAGCGTAGTTGAGTGCAGAACCTGCCTTAAACCATGCGATTTGCGTATCATTATAGGTGTGCTCCACCTGGAAGCTATCCTCTGTGCCATCTTTGTGCTTCAAGGTGACAGTGAGTTTGCTACCAGGAGCGAAGTCCTTCAAACCAGTCAAGGAGATGCGGTCATCCTCCTGTACCTTATTATAGTCATCCTTGTTGCAGAATGTCAAGGCGAGCATACCTTGTTTCTTCAAGTTGGTCTCATGGATACGAGCGAAACTCTTGGCGAGAATCACCTTCACATTGAGGAAGCGTGGTTCCATGGCTGCATGCTCACGAGAAGAACCCTCGCCATAGTTGTCCTCTGCCACCACAATGCTGCTGAGACCCTTTTCCTTATAACTCTTGGCTGCGGTAGAAACCTCTTCATATTTGCCACAAACCTGACACTTCACCTTGTTGCTCTCGCCATTGAAAGCATTCACGGCACCCATCAAGAGGTTGTCGGAAATGTTTTGCAGATGACCACGGAACTTCAACCAAGGACCTGCCATAGAGATATGATCGGTGGTACACTTACCCTGCGTCTTGATGAGCAAAGGCATGTCGATCAAGTCCTTGCCATCCCATGGAGCGAATGGGGCAAGTTTCTGGAGTCGGTTGCTACCAGGAGCAATCACGACCTCGACATTGGCATTCTCCTCACTTGGAGCAATGAAGCCCTTGTCTTCTACGGCAAATCCCTTTGGAGGGAAGGTAAAGCCTGTAGGCGCATCGAGTTTCACGCTTTCGCCCTCCTTATTTAATAAGGTGTCGGTAGCAGGATTGAAATCCAAGCGACCAGCGATGGTCAAGGCGACGGTCAACTCAGGACTGCCGATGAAGGCGAATGTATTAGGGTTGCCATCAGCACGACGGCGGAAGTTACGGTTGAAGGAAGTAACGATGGCGTTCTTGCGAGTATTGTCGTCAGTATGACGCTTCCACTGTCCGATACAAGGACCACAAGCATTGGTCATAATCAAGGCACCTATCTTCTTGAAGTCGTCCAAGATACCATCACGCTCTGCTGTATAACGAATCTGCTCAGAACCAGGGTTGATAATCAACTGACCTTTCACCTCGATGCCCTTCTCGTAAGCCTGGCGAGCGATACTTGCCGCACGAGCCAAGTCTTGGTAAGAAGAGTTGGTACAACTACCTACCAATCCTACTTCCACCACCATCGGATAATCGTTGGCAGGACCTTTCGCCTTCATGTGAGAGATTGGGGTTGCAGCATCAGGTGTGAAAGGACCATTGAGATGTGGCTCCACCTTGGAGAGGTCGATTTCTACGATTTGGTCGTAGAAAGCAGAAGGATTGGCAAGCACCTCATCATCAGCACGAAGTTCGGTGGCATTCTGCTGAGCGAGGACAGCGATTTCCTCACGTCCCGTCTTGCGGAGATATTCATCGGCATTCTCGTCGAATGGGAAGATGGAACAAGTAGCTCCAAGCTCAGCACCCATATTGCAGATAGTAGCCTTGCCCGTGGTAGAGATGCTATCCAAGCCCTCGCCGAAATATTCGAGGATGGCATTGGTACCACCCTTTACGGTGAGGATTCCGAGGATTTCGAGGATGACATCCTTAGGAGTAGCCCAACCAGAGAGTTTACCTGTGAGATGCACACCGATGAGGCGAGGCATTTTCAATTCCCATGGCTGACCAGTCAACACATCGACGGCATCAGCGCCACCTACGCCCACAGCCACCATACCGAGACCGCCGGCATTAGGAGTATGAGAGTCTGTACCCACCATCATACCGCCAGGAAAAGCATAGTTTTCCAATACCACCTGGTGGATGATACCTGCGCCAGGTCCCCAGAAACCGATATGGTATTTCTGAGAAACAGACTTCAAGAAGTCATACACCTCCTTGTTAGTCTTGCATGCCTCAGGTAGGTCTTGCGTAGCTCCCACATCGGCACGAATCAAGTGATCACAATGTACGGAAGCAGGCACTGCGACCTTGTCCTTGCCTGCGTTCATGAACTGAAGGAGCGCCATTTGGGCAGTTGCATCCTGCATCGCCACGCGGTTAGGTCGGAAATCGACATATTCTACACCTCTTTTATATGGTCGGAGTTGCGACGGATCAAAAAGGTGCGCAAAGAGAACTTTCTCTGCGTAAGTGAGAGGTCGTTTCACGGTAGCCTTAGCCTGTGCTACATTTGCAGAATACGAAGCATAGAAGCTTCTCAACATTTCAATGTCCAGTATCATCTTATTCACTTTTAAAATTAATATTCACTAACTAATAGGTTTGTGTTTGCAAAATTACGAAATTATTTTCATATTGCAGTAAATATCTTCAATTATTTTACAATTTGCTAGCGTTTTTCCTTATTTTTGATAAATTTGATGTATAAATATACTTTTTCGGAAGAAAGTTAGGCGAAGTCTAGCAGAATTTTGGACGAAACCAAGATGGGTGAAATTCGAAAAAATGAGGAACAAAAGTCATTTTTTCGCAAATCCGTAACAATAATATGGAAAAAAATACTTAATTTTGCAGCGTATTTCAATAACAGAGGTTAAAGTCTAGCCATTTAGCAGACATTTCCTCACACATTATTAACCAATTTAATAAATAAGGTATGCAAAAAAGATTGCATTTACTTATTGCCATGATGGTACTCTTGGTATCACAGGCAATGGCACAGATTACCACTTCAGGTGTGAATGGTAAGGTTACAGCCAATGGCGAGGATGTCATTGGAGCCACCGTCACCGCCACTCACCAACCTTCCGGTACAGTTTATCGTGCAGTGACCAACATCGATGGTCGATACACTATTCAGGGTATGCGCCCAGGCGGTCCATACAAGGTTGAAATCTCATACGTAGGTTATGAGCCAAAGACTTTCGAGAAAATCCAGTTGTCTTTGGGCGAAAGCACCAACCTTTCTTGTAAACTTCAGGAAGACGCACAAGTTTTGCAAGATGTGGTCGTAACAGGCAAAGCAGGACTTGCCGCTTCTCGTACTGGCGCAGCAACGAGCATGAATGCACAGCAAATCAATGATATGCCTAGCATCACACACGGAATCGCAGACGTGGCTCGCTTGAACCCACAGTTGACTGTCACCAACTCTGGTACGATGTCATTTGCTGGAACCAACAACAGATATAACAACTTCATGATTGATGGTGCAGCCAACAACGACGTTTTCGGCTTGGCATCTAATGGTAGCAATGGTGGTCAAGCTGGTACTCAACCTGTATCTATGGAAACCATCGAACAAATCCAGATTAGCGTTGCGCCTTTTGATGTTCGCCAAAGTGGTTTCACAGGTGGTGCCATCAATGCTATCACCAAGTCGGGTACCAACCAGTTCCATGGTTCTGCCTATTTCTATGGTTACAACCAAAACTTGATTGGTACAAAATATCCTTATTCTGACGGTACTGGTTACGCTCCTAAATATCAGAAGCAGAACGAGTACAACGCCGGTGTTACGCTCGGCGGTCCTATCATCAAGAACAAGTTGTTCTTCTTTGCTAACTACGAGCACACCAACAAACAATATCCTAACCTCTATGGTCTTGGTTCTAGCTACTCTGCTGTCGATCAGGCACAAGCTACCGACATTCTCAAGATGGTAAAAGATATTGCAGCCAAGCAAGGCTTAGATTACAACTACAATTATGACTCTAAAGATATCTACACGAAGAGCGACAAGGCTGGATTGAAACTTGACTGGAACATCAACGAGTTCAACAAGTTTGCCATTCGATGGAGTATGGTAAGCGCAGAGCAGTTGAGCGGAACAGGTAGCCGCACCTCCCTGAATGCGGAGACATACAGCTATCCATTCAAGAGCACGACTCACTCTTTCATCGCAGAGTTGCAGAGCCGTTTCTCACCAGCTGTCAGCAATGAGGCACGTGCTAGTTTTGTCAGAGTACGAGATAATCGAGACATCATTGGCCGTACCCCAATGATTTCTATTTCTGGTGTTGGTGGCGGTTCGGTCAACCTCGGTAACGAGCGCAACTCTATGGCGAACTATCTGAACCAAGACATCTGGACTGTAGAGGACAACTTAACTTGGCTCCGCGGCAACCATACTTTCATCTTCGGTACCCACAATGAGATTTACCACTTCAAGAATATGTTCCTTTCTGACTTGTTTGGCTCCTATTCATTCAAGGGCTACGACAATTTCAAGGCATATTATGATGACTATATGAACGACCGTTTGGATCCTACAAAGTCATACATGAACCAATATCGTTATGGTCATGCCAACGTAGATGTAACAGGCGACCCTAACTGGGCTTCCGAGTTCAGTGCTGGACAATTCGGCATCTATGCACAAGACAAGTGGGCAGCTACAAATAACTTCACATTGACATACGGTTTGCGTTTGGACATTCCTGTATTCTTTGATACTCCTATGGAGAACAAAGACTTCAATGACTGGGCAACAAAGCACAACTATGACTTGAAGACCAACCGCAGCTTGTCATTTGCTCCAATGGTATCACCACGAGTAGGTTTCCGTTGGGACATCAACAATGACCGTCGCTTCATCCTCCGTGGTGGTGCAGGCGTTTTCACAGGTCGCATCCCATTTGTTTGGGTCAGCAACAACTTCTCAGGAACTGGAGTTCAGATTTCTTCGTATGATAGCAACCACTCAAACACAAAGGGCTTAGAGTTGATTCTCGACCCTAACAAGCAAGAGTCAAACGCACAAAAGTTGGGAGCCATCACAGGTAGCCAGGACGTTGCAGTATGTAGCAAGAACTTTAAGTTCGCCCAGAACCTCCGTCTCAACCTCGGTTTCGACTTTGATTTGTTGGGCATCAATTGGACTGCTGAAGCTATCTATTCCAAGACCTTGAACGATATTATCTACAAGAATCTCGCCATGGAGCAGAGCGGCGAGACCTTTTCTCAGAAGTATGGTTACGAATGGGACAACCGTCCTCTCTACCAGAGCACAGTTAGCGGCACTCCTATCGCAGGTGTCTATACTTTGTGCAACACATCCAAGGGTTACACTGTCAACCTCTCCTTGAAGGCAGAGAAGCACTTCAACTTCGGTCTTGACTTGATGGCTAGCTACACATGGACACGCTCTAGAAGCGTAGCAAATGGTGGCTCCTCCGTAGCAAAGAGCAACTGGACCTACCAATACACCTATCGTGATTGCAACAACTTGGAGGTGGGAAATTCAGCATACAACGTGCCTCACCGCATTCAGGCATCCGCTTACTATCACGTGCAATATGGTCATCAAAAGCAATGGCAAACCACCGTTGGCTTGATTTACCAAGGCAAGAGTGGCGCTCCTTATACCTTATATTATTATGGAGACGTCAACGAGGATGGATCTAATGGCAACGACCTTTTCTACATTCCTACAGACGCACAGATTGACAAGATGAGGTTTGAGCAGCCTTCTAAGAAGGTCAACAACAACTTCACTGCCAAGGTATTCGGCAAGGACTTTGATGGTATATTGACAGAAGAAAGACAGCGTGAGATGTTGAAGGTTTGGATTGCAGACGATTCTTACTTGAGAAATCACCGTGGTGAGTACTACAAGCGATTTGCAGACAACCTTGCTTTCGAGCATCATTTCGACGTACACTTCGCACAGAAGTATAGTTTCAAGGTAGCTGGTCAAATCAACTCCATCGAGTTGAGCTTCGACATCTTGAACGTCGGCAACCTCTTGAACAAGGATTGGGGTCATACATATGGTGATGGATTTGGAACATATTACTCTCCAGTCAACTACCAAGGTGGTGGTGTTTACCAGTTCACAGGTGCTTACGCATACAAGAACTACAGTGATTACTACAGCCGCTGGCGTGGTCAGATTGGTTTGAAATATACCTTCTAATCAGAAGATTGAGATTTCAAAGAGATAAAATTAAAGGGGATTTCGCAAATGAGCGAAATCCCCTTTTTTTAATAAACCCTAGGTCCGAAAATGGTGGTTCCCACTCTTACCATGGTAGAACCATGCTTCACTGCTATCTGATAGTCGTGGCTCATGCCCCAACTTCTCTCACAGAAAGCATCATCATCGGCAAAATACTTGTTCTTTACTTCATCGAAGAAGTGGGCAGCCGTATCAAACTCGCTGGCAATCTGAGCCTCATCGTCGATATGCGATGCCATCATCATCAATCCGCAAATCTGCACATGCTTCATCTCTCGCCACTCGCCTTCCTCCAAAAGTTGGCGACAAGCGTCAAGTGTCAACCCATACTTGGTCTCCTCCTCCGCAATGTGAAGTTCCAAGAGCACCTTTATCACCCTGTCGTGCTTGGCTGCTTGCTTGTTGATTTCCTTTAGAAGTTTCAAGCTATCCACAGCCTCCACCATGGCGATATAAGGAGCGATGTACTTCACCTTGTTGGTCTGAAGATGACCAATGAAGTGCCATTCGATGTTCTTTGGAAGTGTCTCCACCTTCTTGGCAAGTTCCTGTTCATGACTCTCACCGAAGATGCGCTGACCTTCCTCGTAAGCCGCCTCGATATATTCATTGGGATGAAATTTGCTGATGGCAACGAGGCGAACGCCATCAGGCAAGTTGCCGAGAACTTCTCGGAGGTTTCCCTTTACATCATAGTCCATAGTAATGTATAATTAATAATGTATTATTAATAATTATCCTTGAACCACTCTATACGATGTTCTTACTCAGCAGTTTTTTCTGCATTTCCCTGCTCATACTCAGGAACGTCGTTTTTCTCTTCCTTCTTCTCGCCAGCGGCATGGTGTTCGAATACATCCATGATAGGTGTCTCGTTGATGCCCACGGTGTCGTAGTCGATCATGGTCTTGCCCATCACCTCATCGATGTATCTCAAGGCACGAGCCAATGACTTCGCCTGAACCAAGTAGGTAACATTGCTGCGCTTCTCCTTCTCAGTCTTCTCATCAATGGTAATAAACTGGAGTTTTGCCTTGTACCACTTGTCGTCGTCATCCACATCGCTGAAGAAAATCTCGCCAAAGGCAGACTTGGTGATACCTGATACATGGAACTCACCACTTACATAAACTGACATCTCATCGATGATGCTGCTCTCAGCCTCTGTAAAAGAAAGTGCATCCACTACGTAAGTCTCAGAAACCACCTTCTCTGTGCCGTCTTCCTGAGTCTTCTGATATTTCACTTTGGTTGTAAACCAAGTACCTGTTCTTGATCTCATAGTCTTTTTTTATATTAGTTATTTATATCTCTTCCAAAACCATCATGTAAATATCCCCAAACGGGGAAAAATCTATGCAAAGATATAAAAAAGAAAGCGTATAAGCAAAATTCATAAGCGTTTTTTATGAAAAAAGTAAAAATCTCACTCCAAGATTCGGCATTTTCATCGAAAATCACTACCTTTGCAACCAAATGCAGATGAAGTGCCACTCTTCTGTCAGAGAAAGACAGGAAAGAGGATGAGCTTCTTCTCCACACATTATTATAATAATAGAAGAAATAAGATGCCTGAAATTTCAGTACGCGGTCTTGAAATGCCAGAGTCACCTATCAGAAAGTTGGCTCCTTTGGCTGCCGCAGCCAAAAAACGTGGAATCAAGGTTTACCACCTCAACATTGGTCAACCAGACCTCCCTACCCCTCAATGCGGTCTCGATGCATTGAAGCACATCGACCGTACCATTTTGGAATATTCTCCTAGCCAAGGCTACTTGAGCTATCGTGAGAAGTTAGTGGATTACTACAAGAAATTCAATATCAACGTAACTGCCGATGACATCATTATCACATCGGGAGGTTCTGAGGCCGTACTCTTCTCCTTCATGAGTTGCCTCAACCCTGGCGACGAGATTATCGTGCCAGAACCAGCTTACGCCAACTATATGGCATTCGCCATCTCGGCGGGTGCGAAGATTCGTACCATCGCCACCACCATCGAGGAAGGTTTCTCACTGCCAAAGGTCGAGAAGTTTGAGGAACTCATCAATGAGCGCACTCGTGCCATCTTGATTTGCAACCCAAACAACCCTACAGGCTACCTCTACACACGCCGTGAGATGAATCAGATACGTGACCTCGTGAAGAAGTACGACTTGTATCTCTTCTCAGATGAGGTATATCGTGAATACATCTACACCGGTAGCCCTTACATCAGTGCCATGCACTTGGAGGGCATAGAGCAGAACACCATCCTCATCGACTCCGTTTCCAAGCGTTACAGCGAGTGCGGTATCCGTGTAGGCGCCCTCATCACCAAGAATGCCGAGATTCGCAAGGCGGTGATGAAGTTCTGCCAGGCTCGTCTTTCTCCTCCTTTGATTGGTCAGATAGTAGCAGAGGCTTCTCTTGATGCCCCTGAAGAATACTATCGTGATGTATATGATGAGTATGTAGAGCGCCGTAAGTGCTTGATTGATGGGCTCAACCGCATTCCTGGCGTTTATTCCCCTATCCCGATGGGTGCTTTCTACACGGTAGCCAAGTTGCCTATCGACGACTCAGACAAGTTCTGCCGTTGGTGCTTGGAGGAATTCAACTACGAGGGTGAGACTGTGATGATGGCTCCAGCCTCTGGTTTCTATACCACCCCAGGCGCAGGTCGCAATCAAGTACGTGTAGCTTACGTCTTGAAGAAGCATGACTTGGAGAGAGCTCTTGTCGTATTGGCAAAGGCACTCGAAGCCTACCCAGGAAGAGTGGAGGACGAAGGACTTTAATAATTAAGAATTAATAATTAATAATTGATAATTAGACTTACAGAAAGGGCAACTTTACTCAGAACATAGAAGCAAGCCCTAACGGCGTATGCCAATTATGATTTATTAATTATACATTATACATTAATAATGAATTTTCCTCTTTTTATAGCAAAGAGATTATACAGCGATCAGGGCGACAAACGTAAAGTTTCTCGCCCTGCTATTCATATTGCCGTGGCGGGTGTCGCCATCGGTCTTACCGTCATGATCATCTCCGTCTGTGTGGTCTTGGGATTCAAGCATACCATCCGTGACAAGGTGATAGGTTTCGGAAGCCATATCCAGGTTGCCGACTTCATGACCCTCCAGCAGATGAACCAATACCCAGTGGTGATGAACGACTCCATGATACAGGTCATCAAGAAAGCTCCGGGTGTGAAACACGTGCAGCGATTCGCCATGAAGGAAGGTATCCTCAAGACTGACGAAGACTTCCTCGGAGTGGGTTTCAAGGGCGTGGGACCGGAATGGGACTCTACCTTCATCCACGAGAACATGGTGGAGGGAAGCATTCCTAAGTTTGACGACCAGGCAAGCCACAACAAAATTCTGATTTCCAAGTTGATGGCAGACAAGTTGAGACTGAAGGCTGGTCAGCGCATCTTCGCCTACTTCATCGACCACAATGGTGTTCGCACTCGCCGCTTCACCATCTCCGGCATCTATCAAACCAATCTCAAGAAGTATGATGAGGTGATGGTCTATGCCGACCTATATACCGTAGTCAAACTCAACGGATGGGAAGAGGACCAAGCAAGCGGAGCGGAACTGACCGTGAATGACTTCAACCAGTTGCAGACGACGGAAGACTATATCGTCAAGAATATCAACAGAACCGTCGATCAATATGGCGAGACCTATAGCAGTGCTACCATCAAGGAACTGAACCCTCAGATATTTCAGTGGCTCAATTTGATGGACCTCAATGTATGGGTCATCCTTGGTCTGATGCTAGCCGTAGCAGGCGTGACAATGATTAGCGGCTTGCTCATCATCATCTTGGAACGCACCTCGATGATTGGTGTGATGAAAGCGTTGGGAGCTAGAAACAAGACTATCCGCCACACTTTCCTTTGGTTTGCTGCGTTTATCATTGGCAAGGGATTGCTCTATGGCAACATCTTGGCATTCGCCATCCTGCTGATACAGAAATACACCGGACTGGTGAAGTTGGATGCACAGACGTATTACGTGAGCACCGTCCCAGTAGAGTTCAATTGGATTTACATCATTGCGCTCAACGTAGCCACCTTGCTCATCAGCGTCTTCATCCTCGTAGCCCCAAGCTATCTCATCTCGCATATTCATCCAGCCAAGTCTATGAGATACGAGTAAGGTAGTGAAGAACGAAGAGTGAAGAGTGAAGAATTCGAATATCATATAGTTTTTTGCCTGATAAGTTTCCCATTCGGGGCAATCTAAGGCAAAAAACTATATTTTTTTATGCGTTTCGCAAATTAGTGCACATTTTATTTTGTACTGTGCAGAATTTGTGGTATCTTTGCACAAAATTTTCTAAATTGTGCAATGAATTCAATACCAAGTTTCAACTCGTATATTGAGCAAAGCATCATCAAGAACTGGAACCTTGATGCGCTCACCGATTACAAGGGCGCCACGTTGCAGTATCACGATGTAGCTAGAAAAATAGAGAAACTTCACATATTGTTCGAGAACAGTGACGTGAAGAAAGGCGACAAGATTGCTGTATGTGGTAGAAATAGTAGTCAGTGGGCGGCAGCCTTCCTGGCCATCATCACGTATGGTGCAGTTGTCGTACCTATTCAAAACGAATTTAAGCCCGAACAAATCCATAACATCGTCAACCATAGCGAGAGTAAGCTTCTTTTTGTTGGTGATGTCGTGGCTACGGAAATCAACACCGATGAAATGCCTTCACTTGAAGGTGTCATCTATCTTCCTGATTTTTCTTTGGTTCTCTCTCGTTCAGAGAAGTTGACTTACGCCAGAGAAAACCTCAATGCCATCTTCGGTCATAAATACCCTAAGTTCTTCAGAGCCGAACACATCCATTATCACGTGGACGACCCTGAGGAATTGGCTATGATCAACTATACCAGTGGTACTACGGGGTTCTCCAAGGGCGTGATGCTGCCTTATCGTGCCTTGTGGGGCAACCTCGACTATATGATGAGCAGCATGGCGCCAAAGATAGGAAAGAACTGCAACATATTGGTATCGCTGCCGATGGCACATATGTATGGTTTGATGGCGGATGTCATCTTCAACATGGTGCTGGGCAACCATATCTTCTTCCTCACCCGACTTCCTAGCCCAAGCCTCATCGCACAGGCGTTCACGGAAATCAAGCCAGCCATCATCTTTGCTGTGCCATTGGTGGTCGAGAAGATTGTCAGAAAGAAGATATTCCCTCTCATTCAGACCAACAAGATGAAGCTCCTTATGAACATGCCAGTCATCAACAAGCGCATTCGTGAGAAGATACGTGAGTTCGTACTCAAGGAGTTTGGCGGAAACGCATACCAGGTCGTAGTGGGTGGTGCTCCACTCAACAAGGAAATCGAGAATTTCTTCCTCAGCATTGGCTTCCCTATCGCCATGGCATACGGAACGACTGAGACCGCTCCATTCATCACCTTCGCCAACCAAGACGAATACGTGGCAAGCAGTTGCGGTATCGCTGTGAAGCACATGGCTGTGAAGGTATTGAGCGACAACCCTGAGATAGTGCCTGGCGAACTCGTATGCCGAGGCATCAACGTGATGAAGGGCTACTACAAGAACCAAGAAGCCACAGACACCGTCATCGACAAGGACGGATGGTTCCATACAGGCGACCTGGCTACCATCAGCAAGGATGGACATTTCTTCGTGAAGGGACGCAGCAAGAACATGCTCCTGGGACCTAATGGACAGAACATCTATCCAGAAGAAATCGAAGACAAGCTCAATTCCATGGCCATGGTCAACGAGAGCATCGTGCTCCAGAAGGGTGACAAACTCGTAGGACTGGTACATCCGGATATGGATGAGGCAGAGTCGCTCGGCTTCACCCAGGAAGACATCGAGGCCATCATGGAGCAGAACCGCAAGGCGCTCAACGAACAGATGCCTTCCTTCGCCAAATTGTCACGCATCCAACTGCATGACAAGGAATTTGAGAAAACAGCAAAAAAATCCATTAAACGATACCTATATCAGGATGCCATCTAAAGACGAGACGTCTCTTAGAAAAAGCATGCTGACATAGGATTTAGTAAAAGCAAAGAAGTATGGAGATACCTAGCTTTAACGCATTGATCCAAAAGAGCATCATCGATCATTGGGATTTGGATGCTCTGACCGACTACAAGGGAGCTACCTTGCAGTATCACGATGTGGCTCGCAAAATCGAGAAACTACACATCATGTTCGAGAATTCTGGTGTCGTCAAGGGTGACAAGATTGCCCTCTGCGGTCGCAACAGTGCCAACTGGGCAGTAGCATTCCTCGCTACCCTCACCTATGGTGCCGTAGCCGTACCTATCCTGCATGAGTTCATGCCCGACCAGATACACAACATCGTCAACCACAGCGAGGCAAAGCTTCTCTTCGTGGGTGACGTTGTGGCTACCCAGATAGATGCCACCAAGATGCCTGCCCTAGAGGGTATCATCTACATCCCAGACTACTCGCTCGTCGTATCACGCACCGACAAGTTGACTTACGCTCGTGAGCACCTCAACGAGATGTTTGGCATCAAGTATCCTAAGTATTTCCGCAAGGAGCACGTCAACTACTACATGGAGCAAAGTCCAGACGAGTTGGCGCTCATCAACTATACCAGTGGAACCACAGGTTTCTCCAAGGGTGTGATGGTACCTTACCGTGCACTTTGGAGCAATTCTGACTTTGCCGAGGATGTATTGGGCAAGACCATCAAGGCTGGCGACTCAGTCATCAGTATCCTTCCGATGGCTCACATGTATGGTATGGCATTTGAGTTCGTCTTCGAGTTCATCAAGGGTTGCCATGTCTATTATCTCACTCGCATCCCTAGCCCAGCCATCATCGCCGAGGCATTTGGTCGCATCAAGCCTGCCATCATCATAGCCGTGCCTCTCGTTATCGAGAAGATCATTCGCAAGAAGGTGTTCCCTAAGATACAGAACAATCGCATGCGCCTGCTGCTCAACATGCCAGTTATCAGCAAGAAGGTACGCGAGAAGATTTGCGAGCAGGTAACCAACGCTTTCGGTGGCAATTTCTATGAGGTCATCATTGGCGGTGCTGCCTTCAACCAGGAGGTGGAGACCTTCCTCCATAGCGTAGGCTTCAAATATACCGTAGGATATGGAGCCACCGAGTGTGCACCTATCATCTGCTACGAGGATTACAAGCACTTCGTACCGGGCTCTTGCGGCAAGTCTGCCAAGAACATGATGGTTCGCATCGACAGTCCTGACCCAGAGAATATCCCGGGCGAGATTCTTGCCAAAGGTCCTAACGTGATGCTCGGCTATTACAAGAATGAGGAGGCTACCAAGACTACCATCGACAAGGACGGATGGTATCACACGGGCGACCTCGGTCTGATGGATGGCGACGGCAACGTCTTCATCAAGGGTCGTAGCAAGAACATGCTCTTGGGCGCTAATGGACAGAACATCTATCCTGAGGAGATTGAGGACAAGCTGAACTCGCTGGCACTCGTCAATGAGAGCGTAGTTATACAGAAGGGCGAAAAACTCATCGGTCTCGTTCATCCAGACTTCGATGAAGCACAATCCCTCAACCTTGGCAGAAAGGAATTGGAGGACATCATGGAGCAAAACCGTGTGGAGCTCAACAGCATGATACCAGCCTACAGCAAGGTATCAGAGATTCGCATCCATGATGAGGAATTTGAGAAGACTCCAAAGAAGAGTATCAAACGCTTCCTCTACACGGCGGAGTAAAGTTAAGTGAAGAACGAAGAGTGAAGGAAAAAGGGCAATCAATTGGATAAACCAACTGATTGCCCTTTTTATGTAACGAATTTTTCTTTTATATGAGAACTCCCGAACGGATGCGAGACAAAGTCTCTGGCGTCATCTGCAAGTAATTGGCGATATACGTGAGCGGCGCACGAAGCACCACTTGCGGATTCAAGTCGCAGAGACGTTTGTATCTGTTAGGAGCCGATTCAAAGCGAACGAGGTCGGCATGAATCTGAGATTGTATCAAACTCTCCTCCAATATCTTACGATAAAGCATCTGAATATTGACGTTGCGCATCGCAGCCGCCTCCAAGCGAGCCTTCGGCAACGCATAGACCAATGTTGGTTCCAATGCCTCCACTTGCAAACGAGTAGGTTCCTCCTTGAACAAGCTCTCTATGCACATGAATATCGAGTGATCGACACCCAAGTGCTCGGTCACTTCCTTACCATTCTTGAAATAGAACTGGCGTATCAAGCCTCGCTCTATATAAGAGATGTTACGGCATATCTCCCCTTCCTGCAATATCTTTTCGCCCTTACCATACTTGATAGGTACCAAAAGACTTTCCAAGACGTCCAACTCCTCATGAGTCATCGTACTGTACTTACGGGCGAGCTCTCTTGCGATGTCTCGCGTCAGGGGCATGTTCTTAAATTCTGGCATTTTGCATATCCTCCTTTTTTATATCCCCCAGGTGAATAAACAGATGAGGGAAGGTTATTGATTTGTTTGTTAGTCGAGTTTGAGCACGGCAAGGAATGCCTTCTGAGGCACCTCCACATTACCGATTTGCTTCATACGTTTCTTACCCTTCTTCTGTTTCTCCAACAGTTTGCGTTTACGGCTCACGTCACCACCATAACACTTCGCAGTTACGTCCTTACGCACCTGCTTGATGGTCTCACGAGCCACAATCTTGGCTCCGATGGCAGCCTGAATAGCGATGTCGAACTGCTGACGTGGAATCAAGTCCTTCAACTTCTCGCACATTCTGCGACCGAAGGTCACGGCATTGTCACGATGGGTCAAGGTAGATAGGGCATCCACTGGCTCACCATTGAGCAAGATGTCGAGTTTCACAAGGTCAGAATGACGGAAACAGTCGATATGATAATCAAACGAAGCGTAACCCTTGGAGATACTCTTCAGTTTGTCGTAGAAGTCAATCACAATCTCACCGAGAGGCAACATGAAGTGGAGTTCCACACGATTACCACTCACATATTCCTGGTTGATGAGTTCACCTCGCTTGTCCAAGCAAAGCTTCATGATAGGACCAATATAGTCGGTAGCAGTGATGATGGTAGCACGGATGTATGGCTCCTCAATATGATCGATCATCGTAGGGTCTGGCAATCCCGAAGGATTGTGTACTTCCTTCTCTCCACCCTGCTTGTCATATACCATATAGGATACGTTAGGCACGGTGGTGATGACGTCCATATTAAACTCTCGGTCGAGACGTTCCTGCACAATCTCCATGTGAAGCAAACCCAAGAAACCACATCGGAAACCGAAGCCCAAAGCCACAGAACTCTCTGGCGAGAAAGTAAGGGAAGCATCGTTGAGTTGCAATTTCTCCAGCGATGCACGCAAGTTCTCGTAATCGCTAGGGTCGATAGGATAAACACCGGCAAACACCATCGGCTTCACCTCTTGGAATCCAGCGATAGCTTGTTCACAAGGACGGGCGATATGCGTGATAGTATCTCCCACCTTCACCTCGGTAGCATTCTTGATACCAGAGATGATGTAACCTACCTCACCGGTGGAGAGCTCGTTGCGTGGTATCATATCCATCTTCAGCACGCCTACCTCATCAGCATCATATTCCATGCCAGTGTTGAAGAACTTCACCTTATCACCCTTGCGGATGGTACCATTCTCTATCTTGAAGTAAGCAATGATACCACGGAAGGAGTTGAACACGGAGTCGAAGATCAAGGCTTGCAATGGAGCCTTTGGGTCGCCCTCCGGATGGGGAATACGATTGACCACAGCCTCCAAGACATCTTCTACGCCCTCACCGGTCTTACCCGAAGCACGAAGGATGTCCTCATGCTTGCAACCGATGAGATCGACAATTTCGTCCTCTACCTCTTCAGGCATAGCAGAAGGCATGTCTATCTTGTTGATAACAGGAATGATTTCCAAGTCGTGCTCGATAGCCATGTAGAGGTTGGAGATGGTTTGCGCCTGCACACCTTGGGTAGCATCCACGACCAAGAGCGCTCCCTCGCAAGCTGCGATGGAACGTGAAACCTCGTAAGAGAAATCGACGTGTCCCGGAGTATCAATGAGGTTGAGGATATAGGTTTGCCCATCCTTTGCCTTGTACTCCATCTGGATAGCGTGGCTCTTGATGGTGATACCACGCTCACGCTCTAGGTCCATGTCGTCTAGCATCTGACCCTCAGTGATCTTGATGGTCTGAGTTTTCTCCAACAATCGGTCTGCCAAGGTACTTTTACCATGGTCAATATGTGCGATAATGCAAAAATTTCGTATATTGTTTATATTCTCCATATAATATTCCTTCCTTATAAAGTGCAAAATTACCTTATTTTTAGCAAATTACCAAATTTTTGGGTAAGATTTTGCTTTCTATTGTACATTTTCATATGAAAAGAATGTTCTTCACTATGATGACTATATTTCATAATATACCATTTTAGAAACGATTTTCTATCATGAAGCTATGCTCATTTATCCATTCTCAATTCTCTTTTTCATTTCCAACAAAAAAAACTATTCTTGATTTTGGAATGGAGAATTAACCTATATTTAATGGTCAAACAACAAAACATATTTAGTTTAATAACTCTATATACATAAAAAGCATACTCTACGAGACTCGTCTTGAAATTGATTATGCATTGTTACATAAAAAGTCCTCCCTGCCATCACTGTTGTTCTATGGCAAGAAGGACTACTATCTTTGTTTCTATCAAGAAGGAAGAAACAACATCAGTATGCCCCAAACGGAATGTTAGGCAAGATATGCTGATGTTGTCTTCTACCATTTTTACTCATATTTGAATCGCCAAATCTGATAGTTTCCCACATTGTTACCTCTATCAGATACAAAATAGATATAGCCATCTGTGGTCCAATATGGCTGACCATCATACGATTTGTTGATTGTAAGTTGAGTTAGATTGTTGCCATCCACATCAATCACATAGAGGTCAGCATCTTTTTTATCTTTCTTTGAAGACTGGAAAACAAGGCGAGTACCATCAGGACTCCAACGAGGATTTAAGGCAAATCCCTTTTTAGCATCAGTTAACTGTACCTGCTCACTTCCATCAATGTTCATAATCCAAATACTAGTGCTCTTTGCATCGCTAGAATACTTAACTTCACTGTTTTCTACCACAATAGTGCTATAGCCGAAGCCAAAGAATGAAGCAAAGTTTGCTTTTGAATAATAAGAACGCTGAATTTTGTCATAAACAAGCAAAATCTATATTTTTCCCATTATTTTTTTGAAGTATCGGCATAATTCCGTGGTAAAATGTTAATTTCACCTCTAATAATAATAAGTTGTCTTAAGTTTCTAATCTAAACCTTGGTTCTTCCAAATATTTGCTGTAACTTTGCAAAAGCAATGCATACACCAACGCAGAGAAATCTGCAAAAACAACAAACGAAAGAATGAAAAAAATCATATTAAGTTTGATAGCCATCATTTGCATGGCATCTTGCACCGAGTCTATAGAGGACAAGGCGGCTCGCGAGGCGGAGGAATACACCCAAAAAGTATGTCCTACCCCATACGTCAATGACGCTAGAACTGACAGTGCATCCTTTGATAAAACCAGCCGCACATACACCTATTATGTCACCCTTCGTGGCAAGATAGACAATCCTCTGCTCATCAAAGCCAACCAAAAGAAGTTGCATGATGCACAGAAGCAATCCCTCGACAACAATCCTGGACTGTTGAAGTACAAGGAGGCTCACTTCGCCTTCCGTGTCATCTATCGTTCTGCGAAAGACCCTAAAGTTGTGCTGATGGATGAGACTTTCAAGTACTAAGCAAACAGGAAAGCCCCAGCATAGTAAACACAAAAGCCCCAGCATGTAAAAATAAATACATGCTGGGGCTTTCTGTTTCTAGCCATTTTTTAGAACTTACATCCCTAGGGATTTTTTGCTCCCTAGTTAGGTAAAATTTCACGCCTAGTTAGGTATGAATTTTTTCCCTAACTAGGAAAAAATCAAAGTGGTACTAGGCTACAATCCCATCTGCTCCAAGGCAGTGGCAAGTTGATCGGGACAACTTGTCAATTTATTTCCACAGCGGATACCTTTCAAACGTTTCTTCACCTCTGCTGCCTTCATACCTTGCACCAAAGAGCAAATGCCCTTGGTATTGCCATCGCAACCACCGATGAACTGCACTTCCTCCACATTGCCATCCTCATCCACTGAGATGTTGATAAACTTAGAACATGTGCCATGTGTCTGATAAGTCACCTTTGTCAGGTGTTTCTTGTTGTCATTCTTTAGCATAACATTCCCTCCAAAATTTAAAAAGAGGGATGTCTCTTCCAAGAAATCCCTCTTCTATTGATATATCAATATATTGTTCTGATGATTATTCTGCGTCTGCAGGAATCTCTGGCTTCATGTTAGTATAGACAGTCTGAACATCGTCAAACTCCTCCAACTTCTCCACCATCTTGTCGATAGTCTCACGCTCCTCAGGAGTTACATCCTTCAAGTCGTTAGGAATGTAGGTGAACTCAGCACCTGTTACCTCGAAGCCCTCAGCCTCCAAATGCTTCTGGATTTCGCCGAAGCTTGTTGGAGCACCGTAGATAGTGATTTCGTCGTTCTCCTCATCCTCATCGAACTCATCCTCTACTCCGTAGTCGATCAAGTCGAGAATCATCTCGTCCATATCCAAGCCTTCCTTCTTCTTGAATGTGAAGACAGCTTTGTGGTCAAAAAGGAATGAGAGGGAACCTGTAGTACCGAGGTTACCGCTGAACTTGTTGAATACAGAACGAACGTCGGCTACGGTACGAGTGGTGTTGTCGGTCAAAGTGTCAACGAAGACAGCTACTCCGTGAGGACCATATCCCTCGTATGTTACCTCCTTGTAATCGCTAGTGTCCTTACCCATCGCATTCTTGATGGCACGGGCGATGTTATCCTTAGGCATGTTCTCACGCTTACAGTTAGCGATGATAGCACGCAATGTTGGGTTGTTCTCTGGCTCTGGACCGCCTGCCTTTACTGCGATAGCGATCTGCTTGCCCAACTTAGTAAATGTCTTGGCCATGTGGCCCCATCTTTTCAGCTTTGTAGCTTTACGATATTCAAATGCTCTTCCCATTGGAATAAATTTTTAAATGTTTATCGTTTTGTTTCTAATAATTATCTCAATTCTGCATTCAACTTACCAGTCAAGTTGGCGATGAGCTTCTTCATGATAGCCTCAATCTGCTTGTCATTCAGAGTCTTCTCCTCATCCTGGAGGATGAAGTTGACTGCATAGCTCTTCTTGCCTGCTGGCAAGTTCTTACCCTCATAGACATCGAAGAGAACAACACTCTTGAGGAGTTTCTTCTCGGTCTGACGGGCAATCTGCTCTATCTGCTCAAACTCTACGTTCTTGTCAACCAAGAGAGCCAAGTCGCGGCTTACAGATGGATACTTGCTGATGTCTGTGTAAGTGAGGTTCACCTTCTTGATAGCCTTCATCAAGTTGTCCCAGTGTACATCGGCATAGAATACATCCTGCTCGATGTCGAAAACCTTCTTCAACTTGTGGCTCAAGATACCCAACTCTACCAATACCTTGCCTGCACGTGTCTCATACTGCACGCCCTTGGAGAAGATATTGTTGTCGCTGTGCTTCACTACCACGTTGTTGAATGGCATGCCCACACGACGGAGGATGTTCTCTACCACCGCCTTCAACTCGTAGATGCTGCTCTGCTCATCAGCATGAGCCCAGTTGCCCTCTACTCGCTTACCTGTGATGAAGAGAGAGATGTGACCTTCCTGGTTGTAACCCTTGATAGGATTCTCGGCATCCCACTTCTCCTTATTATATATATAGGTGTTACCTACCTCGAAGAACTTCAAGTTGGCACTCTTGTGGTTGATGTTGCGAGATACACTCTCCAAACCACCAAACAACATGGTCTGACGCATCACACCGAGGTCGGCGCTCAATGGATTCATCACCTTCACGGTATGCTCATCAGGATACTTATTGAGGTCGAAGTCTGTATAGTAGCTAGCCTTGGTCAAGGAGTTGTTCAAGATCTCCATGAAGCCCTCGCCTACCAACTGCTCTGCCACGATGTTCTGGGTATGATAGTGCTTGTCTTCCTCACCTTGAACGGTCAAAGAGCTCTTCAACTGGGTAGGAATCTCGACATTGTTGTAGCCATAGATACGGAGGATATCCTCTACCACGTCGCAAGGACGCTGAACATCCACACGGTATGGAGGAACGAGGAGGTCAAGTCCCTCTGCATCTTCCTTCACGATCTTCATCTCCAAAGAAGTGGCGATGCTCTTGATGGTCTCGGCACCAATCTCCTTACCGATGAGACGATGAGCGTACTCATAGTTCAAGCGAACAGGGAATTCCTGGATAGGCTCTGGATATACATCCTTGATTTGCATAGAAATCTTACCGCCAGCCAACTGCTTGCAGAGGATGGCAGCTTGTTTGAGAGCATAAATCTGTCCGTTTGGATCAACGCCACGCTCGAAACGATAGCTAGCATCAGTACTCAAACCATGACGGCGTGCGCTCTTGCGAATCCAAGTTGGGTGGAAGTAAGCACTCTCCAAAACCACGCTCTTGGTTGTCTCGTAAGTACCAGAACCCTTGCCACCGAAGATACCGGCGATACACATAGGTTCCTCGGCATTGCAGATGCTCAAGTCGTGCTCACCAAGGGTGTGCTCCTCGCCATCGAGGGTGACAAACTTGGTTCCCTCTGGTTGGGTGCGAACGACAATCTTATGACCTGTAACCATGTCGGCATCGAAGCAGTGCAAAGGCTGACCGTATGCCATCATGATATAGTTGGTGATATCCACGATATTGTTGATAGGACGCAAGCCGATGATGTTCAACTTGTCCTGCAACCACTTAGGGCTTTCCTTTACCTCGCAGTCGGTGATGCTGACGCAAGCATAACGCTTGCAAGCATCGGTATTTTGGATCTCGACCTCGATAGGAAGTTCCTCGTTATCTACGACAAACTCATCGCAAGAAGGGCGATGCAAAGAAGTCTGATAACCATTCTGCTTCAACCAAGCATAGAGGTCACGAGCCACACCATAGTGACCGAGCGCATCGGCACGGTTGGCAGTGATGTCAATCTCGATGAGCCAGTCGCTCTCCAAGTGGTAGTACTCAGCAGCAGGCTGACCTACAGGAGCATCCTCAGGGAGCACGATGATACCAGCGTGGTCGGTTCCCACACCAATCTCATCCTCGGCACAAATCATACCGAAGCTCTCTACGCCACGAAGCTTGCTTTTCTTGATTGTAAAACTCTGGTCGCCGTCGTAAAGCACGCAGCCCAAGTCGGCTACGATTACCTTCTGACCTGCTGCCACGTTAGGAGCACCGCAGACAATCTGCTGTGGCTCGCCCTTGCCCAAGTCAACGGTTGTCACATGGAGATGGTCGCTGTTAGGATGCATCTCGCATGTCAATACTTTACCCACGTAAAGACCTTTCAATCCACCCTTGATGGACTGAACTTCTTCCAAAGCGTCAACTTCGAGACCGCAAGAGGTCAGCGCGTCCGCTGTCTCCTGGGGTGTCAAGTCGAAATCGACGTATTCTTTAAGCCATTTGTAAGAAACGTTCATTATAATGATTTTTATTGTATTCTCTAAAACTTTGCAAAATTACAAAAAAAACTACATTTAGACGAAAATTCGGGCGTATATTTGCACTTATTAAAAGTTTAGCTCTATTTTTCGGCTCTTTATCTAGAAAAAAATCGCAAGTGCCAGCATCGTCAGTTAATGCTAGTACTTGCGATTAAAAATGAAGTTGCTCTTTTATTCAAAGACCTCGTCAATTCCATTTCCGCCGAAATCATCATCGTTGGCATTCTTGTCGCAAGGGTTGTAATCCTCTGGAATATCGAACGGAACGGTCGGATCATAGCCGAGCGACGTATCGGCATATACTTTCTTCATGAAGATAGCCCAGATAGGAAGTGCCATCGTGGCTCCCTGTCCCATGTTCATGGAGTCGAAATGGATGTCGCGGTCCTCGCCTCCTACCCAACAGCCGGTTACCAACTGTGGCGTGAAGCCGATAAACCAACCATCGCTATTATTGTTGGTAGTACCCGTCTTGGCACCGATCTGTCCCTCCAGGTTGTAGCGATAACGCAAGCGACCAGCCGTACCATTATCGACCACGCCCATCAGCATTGTCAGCATCTTCATCGCATTATCGGCGCTAATCACCTCATTCATACGAGGTTGGAAGGTGGCGATGGTATTGCCCTCATTATCCTCGATGCGGCTCACAAACATCGGTGCCGTGCGGATGCCATGGTTGGCAAATACGGTGTAGGCACTCACCATCTCGCTCACGCTCACCTCGCATGGTCCGAGGCAGAGACTCATGGAAGCATGGATGTCTGGATTATGGATGCCGTAGTCGTGGAGCAACTGTACAAACTGTGAAGGATTCAACTTGCTCATCAGATAAGCACTGATCCAGTTGTTACTCTGTGCCAATCCCCACTTCAGCGGCACCATCTGTCCATAGCGGGCATGATTGGCATTGCGAGGCGTCCAAGGCTTGCCTGCCACAATGTAGGTTTGCTGGCGGTTAGGCGCATAGTCACAAGGCGTGAATCCATTCTCCATCGCCAAACTGTAGAGGAACGGTTTGATGGTAGAACCCACCTGTCGGCGACCCAAGCTCACCATGTCGTACATGAAATGAGGATAGTCCAAGCCTCCCACATAAGCCTTGACGGCACCCGTCTTTGGATCCATGCTCATAAAACCACTCCGCAAGAATTCCTTGTAATAACGGATAGAATCGAGCGGACTCATCAGCGTGTCGATGTCACCGTGATAAGTAAACACGGTCATCTCTATCTTCTGCCTGAACGCTTGGTTGATTTCACCTGGCGTATAGCCTGCCGCCTTCATTGTGCGCCATCGCTCACTTTGGGTGATGGAGCGATTCAAGATGGCACGTATCTGCTTCGGTGTCAACTTATCCGAGAATGGAGAGCTAGGCTTCGGTTTGTTCTCCTTGTCGAAAGCAGGCTGCAAGTATCGAGCCACATGTTGATAGACAGCCTCCTCGGCATATCGCTGCATACGACTGTCGATGGTCGTGAACACCTTCAAGCCATCGGAATATACATTGTAAGGACTTCCGTCTTTTTTAAAGTTCTTGTTGCACCAGCCATACAGTGGGTCTGAGTCCCAGGCAATAGAGTCGGCCACAAACTGCACGTAGTTCCACGAAGGATAGTCGGTACGGGCTGGGCGCTTCGCCATCATATATTGGCGGAGGAACTCACGAAGATAAGTGGCAGAGCCATCCTTATGGTCGGTACGATGGAAGTTGAGCGTAAGTGGCTCGTTACTATACTGTTCATACTCACTGCGGTCAAGATACCCCGCCTTCACCATCTGCGACAACACCACATTGCGACGCGCCTTGGCACGTTCGGGATAGCGCACCGGATTGAAAAGCGATGGATTCTTGCAAAGACCGATGAGCATGGCAGCTTCACAAACTGTCAAGTCCTTAGGCTCCTTATTAAAATAGGTATTGGCAGCCGTTTTGATACCGACCGCATTGTGTAGGAAGTCAAAATAGTTGAGATAGAGGGCGATGATTTCCTGCTTGGTGTAATATCTCTCCAACTTGATGGCAATCACCCACTCTATCGGTTTTTGGAAAATGCGCTGCGTCGTGCTCTGGGCATTGCTGCTATACAACTGCTTCGCCAATTGCTGGGTGATGGTAGAACCTCCACCAGCATTGGCTTGCCCCAAGAGTCCACGCTTGACGATGGCACGCCCCAAGGCACGATAGTCGATGCCTGAATGTTCATAGAAACGCTCGTCCTCGGTAGCAACAAGTGCCTGGACAAGATAAGGCGACATCTTATTATAAGGTATAACGATACGATTCTCCTTGTTCAGGTTCCACGTACCCAAGACTTTGCCATCCGATGAATACACCTGGGTGGCAAAGCGGTTGATAGGATTCTGCAAATCCTCGATGTCGGGCATGTAGCCAATCAAGCCAAACCAGATGGCGAAGAAGCCAGCTACCACACTCAAAATACCAGCGAGCAAGAGTGCCCACAATATATGTACGAAACGTTTTCTCATTTCGATTTCAACTTAATTTCACTTATGTTTCATTAATAATTTGTGCAAAATTACATAAAACTTTCGAATAATCGCACATATTATGAAAAATTATATGTAACTTTGGGGGCGATTTAAAACATTCAATCAAAAATCAAATGGAAAAACATAATTTTGTGACGATTGCCGACCTTTCCAAGGAGAAGTTGATGTATCTCTTGGAAATGGCGCAAGAGTTTGAAAAGCATCCTAACAGGGAGCTGCTGAAGGGAAAGGTTGTCGCAACCCTTTTCTTCGAGCCTTCTACTCGCACTCAACTTAGTTTCCAAACCGCAGCCAACCGCCTTGGCGCTCGTGTCATCGGCTTCTCTGACGCCAAGACTTCCAGCACCACCAAGGGCGAGACACTCAAGGACACCATCCTTATGGTGAGCAACTATGCTGATGTCATTGCCATGCGCCACTTCATCGAGGGTGCCGCCCAGTATGCCAGCGAGGTAGCTCCGGTACCTATCGTCAATGCCGGCGACGGTGCCCACATGCACCCTTCCCAGTGTTTGCTCGACCTCTACTCCATCTACAAGACCCAAGGTACTTTGGAGAACCTAAACATTTATCTCGTAGGCGACCTAAAGTACGGACGTACCGTCCACTCCCTCATCACGGCCATGCGCCACTTCAACCCAACATTCCACTTTATCGCTCCTAAGGAACTCGCCATGCCACAAGAGTACAAGCTCTATTGTCAGCACCATGGCATCAAGTACGTGGAGCACGAGGACTTCAACGAGGATGTCATCGCTGGTGCCGACATTCTCTACATGACACGTGTACAGAAGGAGCGTTTCAGTGACTTGATGGAATACGAGCGTGTGAAGAACGTATATATCCTGAAGCGTGAGATGCTCGCCAAGGCGAAGGACAACATGAAAATCATGCACCCACTGCCTCGTGTCAACGAGATAGCATACGATGTCGATGATGACCCACATGCTTACTACATCCAGCAGGCACAGAATGGTCTCTATGCTCGTGAAGCCATCTTCTGCCACTGCCTCGGCATCACACTCGATGATGTCAAGAATGACAAGACCATCATTGAGTAATTAAGAATTAATAATTTATAATTAAGAATTAATAATTCATGGGAAATAATAAAAGCGAATTAGTGGTTGCCGCCATTGAGAATGGTACGGTAATCGACCATATACCTGCCGAAAAGACTTACCAGGTAGTCAACCTCCTGCAACTGGAGAAAATGGACACCCCTGTCACCATCGGCTACAACTTGCCTTCCAAGAAGATTGGCAAGAAGGGCATCATCAAGGTTGCCAACAAGTATTTCACAGACGAGGAAATCAACCGCCTCTCCGTTGTAGCCCCTAACATCGGTCTGAGTATCATCAAGGACTACGAGATCGTGGAGAAGAAGACGGTCAAGACTCCAGACACACTGAAGGGCATCGTGAAGTGCAACAACCCTAAGTGCATCACCAACAATGAGCCTATGGCTACCATCTTCCACACAGTAGATAAGGCGCTCGGCATCGTTCGCTGCCACTATTGCGACAAAGAGCAACAGTTGGGCAAGGTGGAGCTTTGCAAGTAACATCATATTAACATCATAAATATAAGAGCCAATGGAAAAAGATCAAGAGATTTTCGACCTGATCGAAAGAGAACATCAGCGTCAGCTGAAAGGTATGGAGCTGATTGCTTCAGAAAACTTTGTGAGTGACGAGGTGATGAACGCTATGGGTTCATACCTGACCAACAAGTACGCAGAGGGACTCCCAGGCAAGCGTTACTATGGCGGTTGCCAAGTGGTAGATATCGTAGAGAACCTTGCCATCGAGCGTGTCAAGAAACTCTTCAATGCTGAGTATGCCAACGTGCAGCCTCACTCTGGTGCACAGGCCAACGCTGCCGTCCTCCTCGCAGTTTTGAAACCAGGCGACACCTTCATGGGATTGAACCTCGACCACGGTGGTCACCTCTCTCATGGTAGCCGTGTCAACACCTCTGGTATCCTCTACAACCCTATCGGCTACAACCTCAACAAGGAGACTGGGCGTGTGGATTACGATGAGATGGAGAAGTTGGCTCTTGAGCACAAACCTAAGTTGATTATCGGTGGCGGTAGCGCCTATAGCCGTGAGTGGGATTATGCTCGTATGCGCAAGATTGCCGATGAGGTAGGTGCCTTGTTGATGATTGATATGGCACACCCTGCTGGTTTGATTGCTGCCGGTTTGCTCGACAACCCATTGAAATATGCTCATATCGTAACTTCTACTACTCATAAGACCCTCCGTGGTCCTCGTGGCGGTATCATCCTCATGGGCAAGGACTTCGACAATCCTTGGGGCTTGACCACCAAGAAGGGCGAGGTGAAGAAGATGAGCATGTTGCTCAACTCTGCCGTATTCCCTGGCACACAGGGTGGTCCGTTGGAGCACGTTATCGCTGCTAAGGCTGTAGCCTTCAATGAGAATCTCCAACCTTCTTGGAAGGAGTATGCACTCCAGGTGAAGAAGAACGCAGCCGTTTTGGCAGAAGACCTCATCGGGCGTGGCTTCGGCATCGTCAGTGGTGGTACCGACAACCACTCTATGTTGGTTGACCTCCGTTCTAAGTATCCAGACTTGACAGGTAAGGTAGCCGAGAACGCACTCGTTGCCGCCGACATCACTGTCAACAAGAACATGGTTCCATTCGACTCTCGCACAGCCTTCCAAACCTCCGGTATTCGTCTCGGTACAGCAGCCATGACTACTCGTGGTGCCAAGGAAGACATGATGCACTTGATAGCCGAACTCATCGAGGAAGTATTGAATGCACCTGAGGATGAGAAGGTCATCGCACGTGTACGTGAGAAGGTAAATGCAACGATGAAGGACTATCCTTTGTTCGCCTATTAATCCGACTCACACGTCAGATTTCGCATATTAATTTGTGTGATAATAATATAAAAAAGGCTTGCTCCCAATCGAAGCAAGCCTTTTTTTGTTGTTTATTATTAAAGGGATGACGCTTATTCAAGAAAAAGTTGTAAGTTTGCAGAAAATTTGAACAATGATGAAGAAATATATAGTATGTTTTCTGATGCTTATCGGGTTGACATCCCACCTACAAGCACAGACTTTGACTTTCGGTCCGCTCCACAGCGCCGATAGTCCGAGAGAGGATTGGCTATTGCCTGGCGACACCATCTTGCAAGCCGGACAGAAGTTGATCTACCAAGGTAAACCGATGAAGAACCTCAAGTACTCCGTCACTTCTTCTTCCTTGACAAGCGTACAATCTCCGCTCAACCAGGAAGGGACTTCCTATCAAGGGAACATCACAGACAAGAACGCCTTGGATGAGAGCTACTACAACAATCCCATCAACGACTTGACCTACGGTATCGCTCCTACCTACGGCTACGGCTTGCACAAAGGTTTGAATCTCTCCCTCGGTGCATCAGCCTTCGCTACCTTCGGCAAGAACCTTCCCCATAAGGGAGGTTTCTCGCAGAACATCAACGCCACCTACCTTGCTCCTCTCACCAAGGACGGCAAGTTGTGGATAGCGGGCGGCGGTTACTTCAACAATACCTTCTGGGGAAGTGACAGCTATCGTGACGTAGGACTCTATGCCATCATGGGCTATAAATTTAATGAGCATTGGGAGGCATACGTCTATGGACAATTGAGCATCAGCAACAACTATAGCAGTCTCTACAATCGCTATGCCGGTTATGGCTATGGTCGCTATGGAATGGGCTTCTATCCTGGACTATGGGGACCTTTCGGCAGTACCATGCCGATGGGATATGGCATGGGGGTACCAGGTGCCAACGTATTGGGCACAGGTGTCAAGTATAATGTCAACAAGAACTTCTCCATCGGTATCAATATCGAGGGAGTATGGTATGACAACAAGGGTCTTGACTACTTCGACAGATATAATTATCCAAAACCTGAAATAAGATAAAAATTACTTGTAAAACAACAATGCGCTTCCCAATTTTTAAGGAAGCGCATTGTTGTTTTCTATGGATGCGCTTTCTTGGTTCACATAAAAGCGCATCCTTAACGTCTATAAAAGCACTTTTATGCAAGTTATAAATGCGCTTTTTCAAAGTACATCGTTTTTAGAGCAGAAAAAGTCCCTATTCCTCTACTAAAATCTGGAGGATGCGCTCGGCAGAGCGACCATCCCAACGGTCAGGGATGCCACACTTCTTCCACTCACCCTTCAGCAAGGCATTCATACGTTCCTGAAGAAGAACTGGGTCCTCACCCACCAATTCATTGCTACCCACTTTCACCGTCTCGATATGTTCGGTATAATTATTGAGCGTGATGCAAGGAATGCCATTGAAAGTCGCTTCCTCAGCCACATTGCCAGAATCAGTGATGATGCCTTGGGTATGAGAGGTGAGATAGCAGAAGTCGAGATAAGCCTGAGGAGCCACCAACGTGATGCCGGTATGGTGGTCTGCAATGCCTTGATGGGTCTGGAAAGCAAGAACTGCCTCCAAAGCTTTGCCTCGCAAAGGAGCGACTACCTTGATACCAGCCTTACGAGCCTCAGCATCGATGACTGCCAAAAGAACATTGATTTTCTCCTTGTCAGCAAGCAGCATTTTACGATTGAGGGTCAGCACCAAATATTTTCCTTCCTCCAGATGAAGTTCATCCATGATGGCAGGACGCACGATTTTCTCATTGAGGAAACGAATGTTGTCGATGAGTACGTTGCCCACCATATACACCTTGGAGAGTTCAGCACCCTCCTTGTTGGCGATACTATTATTGGAGATACCTGCCGTGAAGAGAATATCCGACAAACCATCGATGACTAGACGATTGATTTCCTTTGGCATATTGATGTCGAAGCTACGAGTGCCAGCGGCAATATGAGCCAAGAGGACACCCTGCTTCTTGGCGACGATAGCAACAGCCATGGTAGAAGCCAAGTCATCTACCACAACCACAACGTCAGTAGGATTCTGCTGGAGATAGCGTTCAAACTTCGCCATCACATGCCCCGTCAGCTCATTGAGGTTCTCACAATCCACGCCGAGATATTCATTTGGCTTGGCGATTTCCAAGTCATCAAACAAGTTTCCTTCCAAAGTAGGGTCATCCTCCTTGCCTGTATAGACCAGTTGGTAATCCACCTCTCGCCCACTCTTACGAGCCGCTACTATCGCTCTGATCACTGGGGCTACCTTGATGAAATTAGGACGTGCACCAGCTACAATACAAATCTTTTTCATATATTTTTTACTCTTTAGTTGGCTTTGAACAAATCTTTGATTCCGCCAATGCTTCCCAAGAGGTTGGTAGCCTCGTAAGGGAGATAAACTACCTTGCTCTGCTTGCCCTCGGCAACCTCTTGCATCATCTGGATATACTTCTGCGCCAAGAGATAGTTGGCTGGATTGGTACACTGTCCCACAGCCTCAGTAATCTTTTGGATGGCAATTGCCTCTGCCTCAGCCTTGCGGATGCGAGCCGTAGCCTCACCCTCGGCATTGAGGATAGCCTGTTGCTTGGCAGCCTCAGCCTTATTGACGATAGCAGCCTTTTCACCTTCAGACAACAGACGCTGCTTCTCCTTCTCACCCTCGGAAGTCAAGATGGTGGCACGCTTGTTTCGCTCTGCCTGCATCTGCTTCTCCATGGCAACAAGCACACTCTCCGGAGGTGTGATGTCTTGCAACTCCACACGGTTTACCTTGATACCCCACTTGTTGGTGGCATCGTCAAGGACGGCACGCAACTTGGTATTGATGGTATCACGAGAGGTCAAAGTCTGGTCGAGTTCCATCTCACCGATGATATTACGCAAGGTGGTCTGGGTCAACTTCTCGATAGCGTTAGGAAGATTGTTGATTTCATACACGCTCTTGAAAGGATCCACAATCTGGAAATACAAGAGTGCATTGATCTGCATCTGGATATTATCCTTGGTAATCACGTTCTGGCGAGCAAAATCATACACCTGTTCACGAAGGTCAATGCTATTGGTATAGGTGTATCTGCCGTTACGCTGTGACACGATGTCCTTAGCATGGTCAATAAACGGAATGATGATGTTGATACCAGGCTTCAAGGTGGCATAATAGCGACCGAGACGCTCGATAATCTTTGTCTCACTCTGTGGGATAATCACGATGGTCTTCTTCACGATAATCAGCGCGAGGACGACGAGTACAATCAGTACATAAACTCCAATGCTCATAATAATTTAGAATTTATAATTAATAATTTAGACGACTCCGTGAAATCCGTGTCATCCATGTCTTATCACATTATGCCCTTTCCACCTTGAGGATAATCGACTCTCTGCCGACAACCTTCACCTTGGTGCCCACCTCTATATTCTCAGTAGAAGTTGGAGCCTCAGCCTTCCAGTCATCTCCATCAAGTTTCACTCTGCCATAGTCACCGGCGATGATGGTCTGACTGACCTCACCTATCTGTCCGATGAGCGCATCGGCATTACTCTTGCGGTCATCTGCTCCCCGATGGATAGCTTGCACAAGATGAGGACGTATCAACCAGATGCTTAGTACTGAACACACTGCCCATACAAACACTTGCATCCAAAATGGCATGCCGATTACTGCCGTTACTATGCTCACAAGCGCACCGATGGCAAAACATGTGACATAAAAGTCACCAGAAGAAAGCTCCATGATGAGACACACGATCGTGATAATGGTCCAAAAAAGCCAAAGATTTTGAGAAATGTAGTCCAGCATAAGCAATTAGTAATTAAGAATTAATAATTAAGGATTAGGTCTAACGCCATTTAGTTGATGATGGCGTTAGACTCTATAGAATACATGCCAGAGAAATTACTTACGAGTTGTCTTCTTCCTAGTAGTTGTCTTCTTGGCAGTCGTTGTCTTCTTGATAGTTGTCTTTTTTGCCGTGGAAGTGGTAGTCTTCTTGGTTGTAGTAGCAGGTTTAGCTGCCTGATAGTACTTCAACGCTGTAGGCATCTCCTGTTGCAAGGCTGCGATACGCTTGGCATCAGATGGGTGGTCGCTGAAGATGTCACTCTTGTTGGAACTGCCACCACTTGCCATACGCTGCCAGAAAGGAATCGCCTGCTGAGGGTCATAGCCTGCCATGGCTGCGAAAATCAAGCCCATATAGTCTGCCTCTGTCTCATTATCACGAGAATACTTCAAGTTGCGGAAAGAAAAATACTGACCAGCTACTGCACTTGCAACATTACCAACACCATTACCAACTGCCTGATTGAGCACATTACCCAAAATATTGGTACCTATCTGCTGGTTCTGCTGCTTGGTCAATTGCTCTGCACTATGCTTAGCTACAGCATGAGCAATCTCATGACCTAGAACGATAGCGAGACAAGTCTCATTCTGTGTATAAGGAAGCAAGCCCTCATAAACCACGATTTTACCGCCTGGCATACAGAAGGCATTGGCACTGTTGTCTTGAACCAAGTTAAACTCCCAAGCGTAGTTCTTCACATCATTGGCATAACCATTATTCTTAAGATAAGTCTCAACAGCGGTAGCCAACTTCAGTCCTACCCTCTGCACCATAGCAGTATTAGCAGCATTGGTAGATTTCTTGGCAGTCTGCATGTACTTCATATACTCCTGATTGGACAGGCTCAATACTTGTTCATCAGAAACAGAAATACGATGAGAACGACCTGTGAGAGGTACTTTCTGTGTGGTGCCACAAGAAGCGAGCACCAAGGATGTCATTGCCACAAGGGCAAGGTTCTTTAAACTTTTCATCTTTTCTTTATTTTTTATACTCGTTTTGGTTGATTTCTAGTTAACCGCAAAATTAACGCTTTTTCGGATAACTACCAAACTATTTTTCACTTTTTTGAGCATAAACGTAAGAATATAACGCAAAAATAACATATAACGCAAAATCCCTGCCATAGGACTCATCCTACAGCAGGGATTTGTGATTTTCACTTTCTTAGTACTCGCCCCAAGCCTTGATGTCAATGTCTTCCAACTTGGTGGTGCAGAATGCGTAGATAAACGCACTTGCCAAGCGGCTATTGGTAATCAATGGCACGTTGAGGTCGATGGCAGCACGACGAATCTTGTAACCATTGCTCAACTCTGAGCTGGTCAAGTTCTTAGGAATGTTCACTACCATATCTATCTCGTGGTTGTGGAGCATCTCCAAAGCCTTAGGCGCATCACCACCCTCAGCTTCCTCTGAAGGCCAGAGCACACGGGTGTTCTCAATGCCATTCTCGGTCAAGAACTTGCTAGTACCGCCTGTAGCGAAGAGCTTGTAACCATGCTCCACCAACATGTGGGCTGCATCAAGCATATCCACCTTCTGCTTAGCGGAACCGGTAGAAAGCAAGATGTTCTTGGCAGGAATGCGCTGACCTACAGAAAGCATACTCTTCAAAAGTGCCTGTGATGTATCGTCGCCCAAGCAACCTACCTCACCGGTAGAACTCATATCCACGCCCAAGACTGGGTCAGCCTTCTGCAAACGATTGAAGCTGAACTGAGATGCCTTGATACCTACGTAGTCGAGGTCGAAGAGATTCTTGCTTGGCTTCTCCACTGGCAAGCCGAGCATCACACGGGTAGCCAACTCGATGAGGTTGATCTTCAAGACCTTGCTCACGAATGGGAATGAACGGCTGGCACGGAGGTTACACTCGATAACCAGAATATCATTGTCACGAGCCATGAACTGGATGTTAAATGGACCGTTGATATGAAGCTCCTTGGCAATCTGACGACCTACTCGTTTCACACGACGTACGGTCTCTACATACAACTTCTGAGGAGGGAACTGGATAGTAGCATCACCTGAGTGAACACCAGCAAACTCGATGTGCTCTGAGATAGCATAGGCGATGACCTCACCATTCTTGGCTACGGCATCCATCTCAATCTCCTTGGCATGCTCGATAAACTTGCTCACTACCACTGGGTGGTCCTCGCTCACGTTAGCCGCCAACTGGAGGAATCGCTTCAACTCATCTTCGTTTGAGCATACATTCATCGCTGCACCAGAGAGCACGTAGCTAGGACGAACCAAAACAGGGAAGCCCACACGCTCGATAAACTTGTCGATGTCCTCCATAGAGGTCAAGGCACTCCACTCAGGCTGGTTGATGTGGTTGTTGGTCAACATCTGAGAGAACTTAGCACGGTCCTCTGCGTTATCGATGTCCTTAGCCTTGGTCCCAAGGATTGGCACATTCTGTGCATCGAGCTTCATCGCCAAGTTGTTAGGAATCTGACCACCGGTAGATACGATGACACCGTGAGGCTGTTCCAAGTCGATGATATCCATCACACGCTCGAATGTCAACTCATCGAAGTAGAGACGGTCGCACATATCGTAGTCGGTAGATACGGTCTCAGGGTTATAGTTGATCATCACAGAGCGCCAACCCTCCTTACGGATGGTATTCAATGCCTGCACACCACACCAGTCGAACTCAACGGAAGAACCGATGCGGTAAGCACCAGAACCGAGTACGATGATAGAGCGATGGTCGTTCTCAAAATTGATGTCACTCTTCACGCCTGCGTAAGTAACATAGAGGTAGTTGGTCTGAGCTGGATACTCAGCAGCCAAGGTATCAATCTGCTTTACTACAGGCAAGATGCCATAGTTCTTGCGGAGGCTACGGATGACGAGACCCGCCTTGGTCATATTGCCCATCTCCTGTTCCAAACCTACGGCACGAGCTATCTGGAAATCGGTGAAACCATATACCTTCGCACTGCGGAGCAACTCCTTGTCAAGGGTATTGACATTGCACTTCTTCATCTCCTCATCGATGTCGATGATGTGCTTCAATTTCTCCAAGAACCACTTGTCGATCTTGGTCAAGTCGTGAATTTGATCTACGGTATAGCCCTTGTGCATTGCCTTGGATATCACGAAGACACGCTTATCTGTAGGCTCCTTCAAGGCAGCATCGATGTCCTCAATCTCCAACTCCTTGTTTTCTACGAAGCCGTGCATGCCCTGGCCAATCATACGAAGACCCTTCTGGATAGCCTCCTCGAAGTTGCGACCGATGGCCATCACCTCGCCGACAGACTTCATGGAAGAACCCAACTCCTTGTCAACACCACGGAACTTACTCAAGTCCCAACGTGGAATCTTACAAACCACGTAGTCGAGGGCTGGCTCGAAGAAAGCAGATGTAGTCTTGGTAACAGAGTTCTTCAACTCGAACAAGCCATAACCCATACCGAGCTTTGCTGCAACGAAAGCCAAAGGATAACCTGTAGCCTTAGAAGCCAAAGCTGAAGATCGGCTCAAACGAGCATTCACCTCGATGACACGATAGTCCTCTGACTTAGGGTCGAAGGCATACTGCACGTTACACTCACCCACGATACCGATATGACGGATAATCTTGATGGCGAGGGCACGAAGCTTATGATATTCAGAGTTGCTCAATGTCTGAGAAGGAGCGATGACGATACTCTCACCGGTATGAATACCCAGAGGGTCGAAGTTCTCCATGTTACATACGGTGATACAGTTGTCGTAACGGTCGCGTACTACCTCGTACTCGATCTCCTTCCAACCCTTCAAACTCTTCTCTACCAATACCTGTGGTGAGAATGAGAATGCCTTCTCTGCGAGTTTGTTGAGTTCCTCCTCGTTGTCAGCGAAACCTGAACCAAGACCACCAAGTGCGTATGCAGCACGGATGATGACAGGATAACCAAGTTCGGCAGCAGCCTTACGAGTCTGCTCGATGTTCTCACAAGCCTCACTCTTGATGGTCTTTACATCAATCTCATCCAACTTCTCTACGAAGAGCTCACGGTCCTCAGTATCCATGATGGCCTGTACAGGAGTACCCAATACCTTCACGTTATATTTCTCCAAGATACCTTGGCGATAGAGTTCCACACCACAGTTGAGGGCGGTCTGACCACCAAAGCTGAGGAGGATTCCGTCTGGCTTCTCCTTCTGAATGACACGCTCAACGAAGTAAGGCTGCACTGGCAAGAAGTAGATCTGATCAGCAACGCCTTCTGATGTTTGTACGGTAGCGATATTAGGGTTGATGAGCACGGTCTCGACACCTTCCTCACGCAATGCCTTCAATGCCTGCGAACCAGAGTAGTCGAACTCACCAGCCTCACCGATTTTCAAGGCTCCAGAACCCAAGAGGAGCACTTTCTTTATATTTTCGTCTTTCATTATAATCTTAATTATTAATTCTTAATCATTAATTACTTCAGGCTCTCCACGAACTTATCGAACATGAACTCTGTATCCACTGGACCTGAGCATGCCTCTGGGTGGAACTGGCTTGAGAACCAAGGGTTGGTCTTGTGACGGATACCCTCATTAGAACCATCGTTCATATTAACGAAGAGCTCCTCCCAATCGCTACCAAGCGTCTTGGCATCCACAGCATAACCGTGGTTCTGGGAAGTGATGTAGCAGTTGGTGGTGCCTACCATACGAACTGGCTGGTTATGAGAACGGTGACCATACTTCAACTTGTAGATGGTAGCACCGGCTGCCTTAGAGAGCAACTGGTTACCCATACAGATACCACAGATAGGCTTGCGGCTCTGGCTGATTTGCTTGCGGATGATATTGACAGCATCCTCGCACATATCAGGGTCGCCAGGACCATTGGCAAGGAATAAACCATCAAAGTCCATGTTGGTATAATCGTAATTCCAAGGCACACGGATTACCTCTACACCTCTATTAATCAAGCAACGGATGATGTTCGCCTTCACACCGCAGTCCACGAGAACCACCTTCTTACCAGCACCTTCGTTGTAACGGATGATGTCCTTGCAGCTCACTTGGTCAACGAAGTTCACACCCTCGTAGTTGGCTTCAGGGATATTGTCTGGCTCATCGTCGAAGATGATCTTGCCCATCATCACACCATGCTCACGAAGCACCTTAGTCAACTCACGAGTGTCGATGCCAGTGATGCCTGGCACTTTCTCACGCTTCAACCAGTCGGCAAGGCTCTCCACTGCGTTCCAGTGACTATACTGCTCGCTGTAGTCATTGACGATGATAGCCGAAGCATAAATCTTGTCACTCTCCATGAAGGTAGGCAGACCATTCTTTTCGAAAGTGAATGGTGGCACACCATAGTTGCCTACAAGAGGGAATGTAAGTGTCATCAACTGACCGGCATAAGAAGGGTCGGTCAAACTCTCTGGATATCCCATCATGGCCGTGTTGAACACAACCTCGCCCGCCACTGGAGCGTCATATCCAAAAGATTTGCCATGGAACTTGGTTCCATCGCTCAATACTAAGGTTACTTTTTTCATATCTGACATAATTTCTTTTATTCTTGTTTAAAAGTTCTTTTCGTAGTAGTTTACGAATGATTGATTGCAAAGTTTTGTACCTCCTGGAGTTGGATAATGCCCCGTGAAGTACCAGTCACCCTTGTGGTTTGGTATTGCCTCACGCAAACCTTCGATGCTTTGGAAGACGAGTTGGATAGGTGTCTCCATGCCCTCTGGGCGAAGCATCTCCACAATTTTCTCATTGATTTCCTCAATGGTGAAAGGCTCATAGATGGCACGCACTGGGTTCATCTGCTCCTCTTTTGGCTTCTCCAATTCAGCCTTGCAAGCTTGGTAGGTCTCTTCGATGATGTTCTCCATCTTACGTTCCTTGAGAAGTTGGATAGCTGCACGGAACACGCAGAATTCCTCCAATCTTGCCATATCGATACCATAATAATCTGGATAGCGAATCTGAGGCGCACTAGATACCACTACTATCTTCTTAGGATGCAAGCGGTCGAGGATGCGGAGGATACTCTCCTTCAAAGTTGTACCACGCACGATACTATCGTCGATGATGACGAGATTGTCAACATGTGGCTCAATACTTCCGTAGGTAACATCATACACATGGCTCGCCAAATCATTTCGGCTGTTGCCCTCCGTGATGAAAGTCCGGAGCTTGATATCCTTCCAAGCTATCTTCTCTGAGCGAACATAATCGCCAAGAATTTCTTGCAACTCCTCCTTGGTAGGAACGTGACCGAGATGAGCTATCTTCTCTATCTTGGTATCATTGAGGTATCTCTTGAAACCATTGAGCATACCATAGTATGCCACCTCTGCGGTATTTGGAATGTAGCTGAACACTGTGTGATCCACATCATAGTCAACAGCCTTCAAGATAGGTTGAGTCAATTGCTCACCCAGTTGCTTACGCTCCTTATAGATGTCCTTGTCAGAGCCACGGCTGAAGTAGATGCGCTCGAACGAGCATGCAGAATCTCCCTTCTGTTCCATGATGCGCTCAATGCTGCACTCACCATTTCTCTTGACCAAGAGTGCTGTACCAGGCATCAATTCCTTGACTTCCTCTGCCTCCAAGTCGAAAGTAGTCTGGAGCACAGGGCGTTCACTGGCAAGCACCACAATCTCATCATTTTTATAATAGAAAGCTGGACGGATGCCCCATGGGTCACGCATAGAAAACATCTCACCTGAACCCGTGATACCACAAACCACATAACCACCATCAAAGTTCTTCATCGTGGTCTTGAGCACATTACTCATCTTCACGTGGTCCTCAATATACTTGGTGATGTCTGTATTTTCCATTTCCATCGCCTTCGCTGCCACGAAGTTGCGCTCCACCTCACGGTCGAGGCGGTGTCCCATAAGCTCCAACATGATATATGTATCACTGTAGATGCGTGGACTTTGACCTTGATTGGTGAGTTCCTTGAAGATTTCATCCACATTGGTCATATTGAAGTTGCCACAGAGACAAAGGTTCTTCGCCTTCCAGTTGTTACGGCGTAAGAATGGATGCACATACTGGATGCCACTCTTGCCTGTGGTACTATATCTCAAATGTCCCATATAAAGTTCGCCAGCAAAAGGTAGTTCCTCCTTGGCAAACTTAGCATCAGCCAACTGTTCTGGTGTCAAGTCCTTGAAGTTGGCGTTAGCTTTTCCGAAGATTTCAGTGACGGCATTCTTGCCCTCAGCACGCTCACGGAACATATATTCATGTCCCGGTTTACCGCCGAGTTTGACACAGGCCATACCAGCTCCCTCCTGTCCACGGTTGTGTTGTTTCTCCATCATCAGATAAAGTTTGTTAAGCGCGTACATCCACGTACCGTACTTCTGCTGGTAATACTCCAGTGGTTTGAGCAATCTGATCATTGCCACGCCACATTCATGCTTCAATGGTTCCATCTCTCTATTATCCTTATTTAGTTAAATTTGAATATTCCTTTTCGGAGACTTCCGCCCCACGTCCCATTAAATTCTAAAAAAAGGGAATCGTCAAGAAATGGCGAATCCCTTTAAATATCATTCAACGGTCACTGACTTCGCCAAGTTTCTTGGTTGGTCAACATCTTTTCCTTTACAAACAGCAACATGATAAGCCAACAACTGCAAAGGAATGGTAGCCAATAATGGCTCCAAGCACTCCAATGTTTCAGGGAGTTCTATCACTTCGTCGGCTATCTTGGAAATAGTCTCATCGCCCTTGCTGACAATAGCAATGACACGACCCTTACGGGCTTTGATTTCCTGAATATTCGACAACACCTTCTCATACATGAAGTTGTGAGTGGCTATCACCACCACTGGCATATCGCTATCAATGAGGGCAATAGGTCCATGCTTCATCTCGGCAGCAGGATAACCCTCTGCGTGGATGTAGCTAATTTCCTTCAACTTCAACGCTCCTTCCAAGGCTACGGGATATTGGAATCCTCGACCTAGATAAATGAAGTTGCGTGCGTATGTAAATGTGCGACTCAAGTCGGCTATCTTATTGTTCAACTTCAACACTTCCTTCATCTTAGCAGGAATATGCCAAAGTTGGTCTGTTATCTTCTGATACTCCGCATCGGTGATGGTTCCCTTCTCCTTACCAATGGCGAGTGCCAAGAGGATAAGAACGGTAACCTGACCGGTAAACGCCTTGGTGGAAGCGACACCTATCTCAGGACCTACGTGAATATAGGTACCTGTGTCGGTTTCACGAGCGATACTAGAACCGATGGAGTTACATATACCATAAATAAAAGCACCTGCTTCCTTGGCCAATTTGATGGCAGCCAAGGTATCTGCAGTCTCACCACTCTGAGAGATGGCGATGACCACATCGTCCTTTGTCACCACAGGATTGCGGTAACGGAATTCAGAAGCGTACTCTACTTCTACTGGAATACGACAATAGTTTTCTATCATCTGCTTGCCAATGAGACCTGCGTGCCAAGAGGTACCACAAGCCACGATAATGATGCGCTTAGCATTGAGAAGTTGCTGACGATGGTCGGTAATAGAGCTCAATACCACACCCATCTCAGTCTCTTTCTTGCAAGTTGACTCGTTGTCGTCGGTCATCACACGAGTCTCGACGGTACGGCTCACCACACGACCACGCATACAGTTGCGCAAGCACTCAGGCTGTTCGAAGATTTCCTTCAACATGAAGTGAGGGAATCCACCCTTCTCTATCTGACCCAAGTCGATGTCAACCGTCTGAACCTCAGGATTGAGCTTCACATTCTGCATATTAACCACCTGAAGAGGTTCACCGAGGCGCATCACAGCGATATTGCCATCCTCCAAATAGACCACCTTATCAGTATATTCGATGATAGGACTCGCATCAGAGCCAAGGAAGAACTCTCCATCCTTGCCGATACCCACAACGAGTGGACTCTGCTTACGAGCGGCAATGATCTGATTGGGATTGCGCTTATCGAGAAGAGCGATGGCATAGGCACCAATCACTTGACGAAGAGCTACTTGAACAGCAGTCAACAAGTCCAAGTCTTTCTTCACCTGAATATATTCAATCAACTGAACGAGTACCTCAGTATCGGTATCACTTTTGAAAGTAACGCCTTTGGAAATCAAGTTTTTCTTGATGTCGGCATAGTTCTCGATGATACCATTATGGATGATTGCAAGATTCTTGGAAGAAGAATAATGAGGATGAGCATTCACTGCAGAAGGTTCACCATGAGTAGCCCAACGAGTATGGGCGATACCTACTGAACCCGTAATATCCTTGTCTGAGCAAAAAGCCTCCAAGTCAGCCACCTTGCCCTTAGCCTTATATACATTCAGGGAGCCATCCTTGCTGATGAGAGCCACACCTGCAGAGTCGTAACCACGATACTCCAAGCGCTTCAAGCCCTTGATAAGAGCTGGATAAGCATCTCCCTTACCTAAATATCCTACAATACCACACATAATTATTATATATAATCAAAAACAGATTACGTTGATAATCAACAAAACTAGCTTACTTTGCAACGCTAACAGCAAGTGTTGCCAAAGAGATAATAGATGATACCAAACCGATCCAGAAAGTAATAGAATTACTCAAACCGGCAGTACCCTTCTTGGCACCATTTGGCTCGACATAGATAATGTCGTTTTGCTGCAAATAATAATAAGGAGAATTGATGATGTTTGCATCCGTCAAATCCATACGATGAGCAGACTTCATACCTGTAGCATCCTCACGAATCAAGAGGATGTTTTTACGCTTACCCTGCAAACCGAGGTCACCACTCTGTGCAATAGCCTCTACCACACTCATCTTCTCGTAAGGAACCGAGATAGCTCCGGGGCTACCTACTTCACCAAGCACAACTACACGGAAACTGCCCAAACGAACGGTAACCAAAGGATGCTCTGTAGCTGCCAAGTATGGACTAATCTTTGTGCGGATCAACTCCTCACATTGACGACTAGTCAAACCTAAAACGTGAATTTTACCGACTACAGGGAATTCTATATCTCCATTATTATCTACAAGATAAGACTGTAGGTTTTGGTTCTGTCCTCCCATATTGGACATCTTGCTATTGAAGATGTTGAAAGGTTCAGAAACTTTCTCGTCTGTTGTCTTGACGATAATGGACAATTGATCCTTTGGCTTAATGGTTGCGTCATACAACATTCTAGACGCAGAAAGATTCAAAGAATCAATATTCTGGAAATAAGCTACTTGCTTGTAGCTTCCACAGCTTCCAAGCATCGTGACAATAGCGAATGCTACTATAGCAAAAGCAATCAGTTTTTTCATCGTTTAAAATTGATTAAAATTTCGCTGCAAAAGTACTGCATTTTTTTCAAAGTAGCAAATTTTTAGCCCAATTATTTATAAAATTGGGCTAAAAACTATTACTTATCTTCTATTCCGTTAGATGGCAAGTTGAATGAGTAACTGTTATCGAAGATCTTCTTCACCTTATTGATCTCTACGAAAGTGGTTCCTCCACCCTCGCCAAAGCTACCACTCAAGTAAGCAATCTTGTCCTCTTCCTGCAAATAGCCTTTCTGTCGAAGCATACGTACGGCAGCGGTAAACATAGCCTTGGTCGAGACTTGATCTTTCTGATAGATTGGGATGATACCATAGCTGAGGTTCAACCAGCGTTGCAACTTTTCCTTGTAACAGATAGCCAAGACTGGGTTAGGTCCACGGAAAGCCGCCAAGTCACGTGCCGTCTGACCTGTCTCACCGTCAGTGATGATACCAGCCACACCCAACTGCTTAGTTGCCTCGATGGCAGCATGAGCTAAGAAGAGCTTCTGGTCTATCTTGCCGTCTTTCATAGGATCAATATCATTGAGAGGAGACTTATCCTTCTCAGCCTGTTCTGCAATACGAGCCATCGTCTGCACAGCCTCAACAGGATACTTACCGCTAGCCGTCTCGCCACTCAGCATCAACGCATCGGTACGGTAGAAGATTGCATTGGCAATATCTGTCACCTCGGCACGAGTAGGACGAGGATTTTTGATCATGGTATGCAACATCTGAGTAGCCACAATCACTGGCTTCTGAGCCTTGACGCACTTAGAGATGATACGACGCTGAATACCAGGAATCTTCTCAATAGGCACCTCAATACCCAAATCACCACGAGCAATCATAATACCATAAGAAGCATCGATAATCTCGTCAATATTGTCAACACCCTCCTGGTTCTCAATCTTGGAGATAATCTTGATGTCACTATGGTGCTCATCCAAAATATCTTGAACAGACTTCACGTCAGTTGCATTACGAACAAAAGAGTGCGCAATGAAATCAATGTCCAATTCGATAGCAAGCAGAATATTCTTGCGATCTTTTTCTGTCAAGGCTGGCAAATCAATGTGTTCACCTGGTACATTGACACTCTTGTGTGCACCCAGCACACCTTCGTTCTGCACCTCAGCAACAAGCATTGGCCCTTGGTTGTCGATGACTTTCATATCAAGTTCGCCATCATCAAACAACAAATCATCGCCCACCTTGACGTCAGCCGCAATGTCAGGATAGCTCAAATTGACGATATCATGAGAAGACTCCATTTCTGGGCGTCCAAAGATTTTCACCACATCACCTATATTATAATGTATAGGTTCCTTGACATCTGTAGTACGCACCTCAGGACCTTTGGTATCAATCATAATACCAATATGAGGAGACACGGCTCTTACATTTTTTACGATAGTGCGGATTCCTTCTTCGGTAGCATGAGCAGTGTTCATACGAACCACGTTCATACCAGCAAAGAAGAGCTTGCGAATGAAATCCTGATCGCATCTACGATCACTGATGGAAGCGACAATCTTTGTTTGTTTCATACTATTACGTTACCTTATTGAAATTTCTACTCAAATTTGGTGCAAAGGTACAAAGAATATTTCAATACACCTATTTATTCCCTATTAATTATAGATTATTAATTATCTATATGTCCAAATCGGGTGCTTTTTCGGCACCTGCCGCTGCCTCAAATTTTGGCATTACCTGGAAATTGAAGATACCTGCGATGAGGGCATTCGGCATCTTGCGCACAGTCTGATTATAGCTCTGCACGGCATCATTATACTTTCTACGCGCCTCACTGATACGATTCTCCGTACCCTCTTCTTGTACTTGCAAAGACTTGAAGTTCTCACTAGCTTTCAATTCTGGATACTTCTCTGCCACCACCATCAACTTGGAAAAGGCAGAAGCCAACTCACCTTGAGCATCCGAATATTGTTTCAGTTTCTCTGGAGTCAATGTTGAGGCATCTAATTTCACGTGTCCCACTGCAGCACGCGCCTTGGTCACAGCCTCAAAAGTTTCCTTCTCATGCTTGGCATACGCCTTGACAATCTTTGCCAATTGTGGCATCATATCGGCACGACGCTGATACTGTGCCTGCACGTTTGCCAACTCTGTCGTTGCTTGTTCCTGCTTGTCAACCATGCCATTATAGCCGCTAAAAAGCCACAACACCAACACTACCACTACACCTAAAATAATCCATCCAGTCTTTTTCATAACTCAATATAATATTTAAAATTTATTCTTTGATATTTATTATTGTCATTCAGTTTTACCATCCTCCTCCAGAGCCGCCTCCTCCGAAAGAACCACCTCCAAAAGAGCCTCCAGAGAAACCACCGCTACCAGAAGAGAATCCTCCTCCGCCACCTAAGAAGAATGGAGGAAACCAATCATCATCATGCCGACTTCTCCGTCTCTGACCATTGGAGCGATGCTGTCTTTTCTTGATAACGCCACATTCTTCTAATATATACCTTATTAAATAATAGGCAGGAATACCAAAACAAAGAACAAGGAAAAAGATGACAAAAGCCCAATCATCCTCCTCTACAGTGCCGTCATCCACATCCATCACCCCTGTGCGTCCACTCTTCACCTTATTATATATAGCACGGCTCGTCTCGACCACAGCCCTTCCCGTTTGGTTGAGTCGCATATTTTTAACGATACAAGCCCTAGCAATGCCATCACAGTCAACATCTGTAAGCTCCCCCTCCAATCCCATACCGGGAGCAATGAAATACTTATGGTCTTCAACCGACACAACAATCACCAATCCCCTTCGAGTACTCTTGTAACCAATACCATATTTGGCTCCTACATCTTGAGACATTCGAAAAGCATCTTGATTCTTGACGTGCCCCACAAGGATGAAAACATTCTGTACCCCACAATCCAAATTAAGTTTCTGAAGATAGAAATTGGCAGAATCCCTCTCCTCTTTCGTAAGATAGCCATCTGGATCAGATACATATTGAGTGGAGTCGCGAAGGTAAGGAATGGGTACATTTTCCGCACTCCATTCTTGACCAATGGCAAAAATGAAGAGAGGAAATAAGAGTAACCACAAAGACAGAAAAGTTCTTCTTAAAACCATGATTTTTCTAATTTTGGTACAAAAATACACAATAAAAACCTTATATGCAAATACTTAGAGCATTATTTTTGCAAAAAAACGCTTAACTTTTTTGTTATATCGCAAAAAACTCGTATCTTTGCACACCGAATTAAGAATAACAAGTAAAAATATACAAGAATTATGACTAAAGCAGATATCATTAATGAGGTGTCAATTGCTACAGGTTTGCCAAAGAAAGATGTTGGTGTTGTAGTTGAGGCATTTATGGAGCAGGTAAAGAATAGCCTTATAGAGAAGAAAGAGAATGTTTACCTTCGCGGTTTCGGAAGCTTCAACATTAAGCACAGAGCAGCAAAGACCGCACGTAATATCTCCAAGAATACAACTCTTACCATTCCAGCTCACGACTTGCCAAACTTCAAGCCTGCTAAGAGCTTCATCGCAGAGATGAAAGGTGAGAAAGTTGAAGACTAATCCAACTAGTCAAAAGTTCTATATTTAAAAACAGGAGTTTAAGCTCTAGCAAAATAGAGATAACATTTATAATAACAATATTTTAAAATTTTAAAATCATGCCAAACGGAAAGAAAAAGAAGGGCCACAAGATGGCTACTCACAAGCGTAAAAAGAGATTACGTAAGAACAGACATAAGAGCAAGTAAGCCATAGCTTATAAACTCTTAGTCAGTTCGTTACTGAGAGGGGTGTGTCAACTCTTAGGAGTGTTGACATACCCCTTTTTATTAAGGAATTAATGTAAGATAAATGGAAGAACTATGACAAGCGAAGTTGTAATTGATGTCCAACCGAAAGACATATCCATCGCCCTCATGGAAGACAAGCAACTGGTGGAATACCAGAACGAAACTCGTGAGGCATCCTTCTCGGTGGGCAACATCTACATTGCCAAGGTTAAGAAACTGATGCCAGGACTTAACGCATGCTTCGTAGATGTAGGTTATGAGCGCGACGCCTTTCTTCATTATCTTGACTTAGGAAGTCATTTCAATTCCTACCAAAAGTACCTTAAACAAGTACAAAGCGACAGAAAGAAACTTTTCCCATTCTCTAAAGCCGGCAAACAACCTGACCTAGAAAAAGAAGGTAGCATCCAAAATGTGCTGAAAGTGGGACAGGAAGTTCTGGTACAAATCGTAAAAGAACCCATTTCCACCAAGGGACCTCGACTCACTGGAGAAATCTCCTTTGCAGGAAGGTACTTGGTACTTATGCCATTCGGTGAAAAAGTTTCTGTTTCGTCAAAAATTAAAAGTAGTGAGGAACGCTCTCGACTCAAACAGCTCATTCAGAGCATCAAACCTCAAAACTGTGGCGTCATCGTGCGTACAGTGGCTGAAGGCAAAAGAGTGGCTGAGCTAGACGCTGAGCTGAAAGTACTCATCAAGAGATGGGAAGACACCATTCTGAAAGTACAGAAGACCCAAAAAAGACCACAACTTGCATTTGAGGAAACCGGCAGAGCCGTCGCTCTTATACGTGACTTGTTTAACCCATCCTACGAAAACATCTACGTCAATGACGAGGATGTGATGAAAGAGGTCAAAAACTATGTTTCTCTAATAGCCCCTGAAAAGGCGGGCATAGTTAAACTCTACACAGGGAAAGTCCCTATCTTCGACAATTTCAACGTCACCAAGCAGATAAAAGCTGCCTTCGGACGTGTGGTTAACTACCAGCATGGCGCTTATCTCATCATCGAGCATACTGAAGCTTTGCATGTTGTCGATGTCAATAGTGGCAACAGAACTAGGGAAAAAGGTCAGGAAGCCAATGCGCTTGATGTCAACTTAGGCGCAGCTGATGAATTGGCAAGACAGCTGAGACTCCGTGATATGGGAGGCATCATCGTGGTCGATTTCATCGACATGAACTTAGCTGAAGACAGACAATTGCTCTATGAGCGCATGTGCAAAAACATGCAAAAGGATCGTGCCAAGCACAATATCCTACCATTGAGCAAGTTTGGCTTAATGCAGATTACTCGTCAACGTGTTCGTCCGGCAATGGACGTCAACGTGGAAGAGACCTGTCCTACTTGTTTCGGAACAGGAAAGATTAAGTCAAGCATCCTCTTCACCGACCAATTGGAAAGAAAAATAGACAGACTAGTCAACAAGATTGGTGTCAAGAAATTTACTTTGTATGTGAATCCATACGTAGAAGCTTTCATCAACAAGGGCTTTATCTCGTTGAAGCGAAAGTGGCAGTTCAAGTATGGTTTCGGATTCAATGTCATTTCTTCACAGAAATTGGCATTCTTGCAATACGAATTCTACGACAAGGATAACCAATTCCTCGATATGCAGGAAGAGCAAGAGACAAAGTAATCTACTAGAAAAAAAGGAGAAAAACAAGTGAATTCTTGCTTTTCTCCTTTTTTATATGAAAAACATTCCCATTAAGCATTCTTAATTTCGATGTCTTCCTTCACATGATTTCGTATCTTGGTAAGGAATATCTTCATGCGGTGGGCATCCTTATGATCAATGATGTCGATAAGTTCCGCCAACTCCTCACGTATCTGGGCTACCTGACCAGAGGTGTATGGATTGAAAAGGATTTCCTGCAAGAGGTAATCATCCTCATTGAGCACACCCTTGGCTATCTGCATATGACGTTTGAAAGTAGTACCCGGCGCATCCTGATGCTTCATCACTGCTGCGAAAGCAAAGGTACTCACAAAAGGAATACTCAAAGAGTAAGCCACCGTTTGGTCATGCTCATCAAAGGTGTATTCGTGCAAACTCAAACCCAACTTTTGATACAAGTCCTTGAAGAATATCTTGCCCATGTAGTCGCCTTCCTTGATGATAACCGCATTCTCCTCTGAGAGTTGGTTCAAGTTGGCAAAGGTAGGACCAAACATAGGGTGCGTACTGACAAATCGGAATCCACTCTTCTCATAGAATGCCTGCAAACCAGTCTTTACAGAGGCTATATCACTGATGATACAGTCCTTAGAAAGATGAGGCAGAACTTCTTCGAAAGCTGGTAAAGTATATTTCACCGTCACCGCATTGATGACCAACTCCGGATGAAACATCTCTATTTCCTCCATCTTGGTAAAGCGATAGCAGTTGTAGGTAAAGCGCAAACGCTTGGCATCCTTTTCATATACCGCTACCTCATGGTCGAAGCTGAGCAGGTCGATGAAAAAACTTCCCATCTTACCTGCTCCCATAATCAAAATTCTCATCTTACTTCTGATTCAAAATCTCCAACTGCTGACGAACACTCTCCTCATGGATGTGCTCAAAGATTTGTGCTGCGAATTCTGGACTCATGCCACAGAGAGAAGCCTGCGCACCACGCTTGTCAAGAATCTCGTTGTAACGGTTGGTCTGCACGATGGTCATGTTGTGCTCCTTCTTGTAAGTACCAATCTCACGGCATACACGCATACGTTTAGCCAAAAGATCCATCAACTGGTTGTCGAGTTCATCGATCTGTCCACGCAAAGTATGCAAACCCTCGGTAGAATAATGCTCGTCACGAACTACAAGAAGACTGAGGATATAATCGAGTACCTCTGGTGTAACCTGCTGCTTAGCATCGCTCCACGCATCATCTGGCTGGCAGTGGCTCTCTACGATAAGGCCATCAAAGCCCAAGTCCATAGCCTGCTGGCAGAGAGGAGCAATCAAGTCGCGACGACCACCAATGTGGCTAGGGTCACAGATGATAGGCAACTGTGGTATGCGGCGATGCAACTCGATAGGAATCTGCCACATAGGGAGGTTGCGGTAAATCTTCTTGTCGAAGCTAGAGAATCCACGGTGGATAGCACCCAAGCGCTTGATACCTGCCTGATTGATGCGCTGGAGGGCACCAATCCACAACTCCAAGTCTGGATTGACTGGATTCTTCACCAACACTGGTACATCCACACCCTTCAAACTGTCAGCCAATGCCTGCATAGCAAAAGGATTTGCAGAAGTACGAGCACCTACCCAAAGAATATCGATACCATACTTCAAGGCGAGTTCCACATGCTCTGGAGTAGCCACCTCGGTAGCAACGAGCATGCCCGTCTCTTCCTTTACCTGTTTCATCCAAGGAAGTGCCTTCTCACCATTACCCTCGAAGCCTCCTGGCTTGGTACGTGGCTTCCAAACACCAGCACGGAACATGTGGCAACCTTTGGCAGCCAACTGCTTAGCGGTAGTCATAACCTGCTCTTCTGTCTCTGCCGAACATGGACCGGCGATGACGCAAGGGCGTTCCTGATCACTTGGGAAATTCAATGGTTCTAATTCTAATTCCATAGTCGTATATTTTTTGTTTTTACTTTTTTACCCTTTTATTTTTTTACTTTTGAAAGACCTTCTTGATTCTTTCGAGTGCCTCCTTCATCTTTTCGTCCTTGGCACAAAGACTGATACGGATGTATCGCTTACCATTACTGCCAAAGATGAAACCTGGCGTGATAAAGACTCTTGCTTCATACAGTACCTTCTCGGTCAAGTCTTCTACATCGGCATATTTCTCTGGTATCTTGCCCCAAAGGAACATACCCACTTGGTTAGGATCAAACTTGCAATCAAGCACTCGCATGATTTCCTCTGCAATGTCACGGCGGCGGCGATAATTGGTGATGTTGTTCTCCTCATGCCACTCATCGGTATTGTTGAGCATTGCCTCTGCCGCAGCCAACTGGATACCACGGAAACAACCATTATCTATATTGCTCTTCACCTTAAGAATCCAAGAGATGAAAGTCTTATTGCTTGAAATCATAGCCACACGCCAACCTGGCATATTATGACTCTTGCTCAGAGAGTTGAACTCAATGCAACAATCCTTAGCACCTGGCACTTGCATGATACTCATCGGATGCTTGTTGAGGATAAGCGAATAAGGATTGTCATTCACCACTACAATGTTATGGTCTTTGGCAAACTTCACCAGTCGCTCGTAGGTTTCCATACGTGCATTTCCACCAGTCGGCATGTTAGGATAGTTGGTCCACATCAGTTTCACATGACTGAGGTCCATTTTCTCCAAGGCATCAAAGTCTGGTTGCCAATCATTATCCTCACGCAAGTCATAATAGGTAATCTTAGTACCCAATATCTTGTTGATGGCAGTATAGGTAGGATAGCCCGGATTTGGTATGAGTACCTCGTCACCAGGATTGCAGAAAGCCAAGGTGACGTGTAGAATACCTTCCTTGCTACCGATGAGAGGTTGTATCTCTGTAGCCCAGTCTAGGTCAACATCATACCAACGCTTATAAAAGCCAGCCATAGCCTTGCGCAACTCTGGGATACCCACCGTAGGTTGATACCCATGTGCACCAGGTTCATTAGCTACCTCGCAGAGTTTATCGATGGTCTGCTGAGAAGGTGGCATATCTGGACTTCCGATGGCTAGGCTGATGATGTCCATGCCCTCGGCATTCAACTTGGCAACTTCCTTCAACTTGCGGCTGAAGTAGTACTCTTGTATTTCCGTTACTCTATTAGCTGGCTGTATCATTTTCAATCGATAATTTATGATTTACAATTTATAATTTCTCCTCATATTCGCCTAAGACCTTGATTTTCCTGACGAGAGGCGTGATAGCATCAATGCTCTGACGATAGCGTGTCAAATTGTCGAACGTCAAATCCACATAGAAGAGATATTCCCACTCGTGCCCGATGTTAGGCAACGACTGGATCTTCGTCAGGTTGATGTCATAGAAACTCAAGATAGTGAGCACCTTCGAGAGCGATCCCTTGTCGTGCGAAAGACTGAAGACGATGCTCGCCTTGTTGGCTTTCTCTATCGGACGGAGCAATGCCGCTTTCTGGGGATTGCAAACCACAAGAAATCTCGTATAGTTGTGTGGATTGTCGTGTATTCCCCCTTGCAGCACCTTCATGCCATACATTTTAGCTGCATAACTAGAACAGATGGCAGCCCATCCTCTCACCTGATGTTGCGCGATGTAAGCAGCAGATCCGGCAGTATCCTCAGCTTCCACAGCCTTAAGGTCCGGATGATTTGCCAAGAACTTTCCACACTGCATCAGAGCCACAGGATGGGAATGAACCTCTTGGAGCGTACTCCAATCATCCTCGGGCAAACAACAGATACTGTGCTCGATATGGAGTTTATGCTCTCCCACTACGGTAGTGCCACTCTGACGAAGCAATTCGTAATTGTGGAGCAAGCTACCAGCAATGGTATTCTCGATGGCAGTGATTCCGATGACAGTAGGGTCACGCTTGATATTCTCAAACACTTCTTCAAAGGTTGCACAACAAATCAACTCTATCTGCTCACCCTCGAAGTATTCATGCGCAGTAATGTCATGGAATGACCCCAACTCACCTTGTATAGCTATTCTTTTCATTGCCTTTTGGTTTATCTTTATCTCAAAGGACACATAATCAAGAGGTGTCTTACGAAAAACGGTCCTACTCTTTATAGAGCGGGACCGTTTCGATAGATTTCTTAATCTTATATCCTAAGTTGAAATTTACACGCAACTTCCCGCTTTACAATCGCTTGCAAAGTAAAAGTAAAAGCTAAAGTAGTACGCATTAAACTTCATATTCTATTTCTTTTTAGTTAATGATTTATACGCTTGCAAAAGTAGTATTTTTTTCCGACACCACCAAACAATTTGTTAGTTTTTTCGTAATTTTACTTATATTTTTCCGAAAAAGCAGGCTTTTCAACCGATTTTTATCATAAAAAACGCATTTTTCTGCGATTTTCCTTTCAAGAAAGCGGATGCGAGTTAATGACAAAGCTCTCTTCCCTCTGCCTGAAACGCACCAGAAAGTTCTTCTACCACTTCAGGATTTTCACGGAAATATGCCTGCATGTCTTCTTCAGCATGATGTTTATCACCCATGGCATAATACACCCCACCTCTTTCACGGTAGATTTCTGCCGCGTGAGGATTGAGTTCTAATGCAGAATTATAATAACGAATGGCATCGTCATACTTTTTCTCAGAAAAGGCTTCTCTTCCCAACAATTTGAATGCCTCCACTTTCACATCTTGATGAATATCTATCATATTTATCTTATTTATACATTTAATAATATATACAAAAGTACAGTTTTTCATCGAAACTGCCAAATTTCCGAGCCATTACTTTGTAGTTTTAAATAATATTCATACCTTTGCAGCCGAAAAGAGTCACAGACAACCTCTTTCGTGGGGGAAAGTTGTCCCTTTCAATCATTTATTAATCAAAACTGTAATAAACCAACGACATGAAAAAGTCATTATTAGTTTTCGCCGCATTGATGGTTGGTACTTTTGCCAAAGCTCAAACCAATGCACAAATCCTGTATGATTTCGGTTCTGACCGTAAGTATGTAACCCTTACTCTCGAAATGTTCAAGGCTGACAAATGGGGAAGCACCTACTTCTTCGTTGACCATGACTTCAACTACGACAAAATGGTAGTAGGAAGTAAGAATATCTCACAAGGTGGAACCTACACCGAGATTTCTCGTGCACTCAACTTCTGGCAAAACTCCAAGATGAAGAACTGGAGCTTGCACGTGGAATATAATGGTGGTATCACCAAGAACTATCCTATCAACAACGCATGGCTCTTCGGTGTAGAGTACTTTATCCACGACAAGAGCTTCAAGAACACCTTGACACTCCAAGCACTCTACAAGACTATCCGCAAGACCGATCAGAATGTGCCAATGCAGTTGACTGCTGTTTGGGGATGCAAAGACATCTTTGGATTAAAGGGATTGAACTTTAGCGGTTTCGCAGATTTCTGGTGGGAGAACCATACCAGTATGCTCGACAAGCACGGAGACGCAAAGGTTGACGAGACTGGCGAAGTCATCTACAAGAATGAGCACACCGTATTCACCACAGAGCCACAACTTTGGTACAATGTAGGTCAGCACTTCGGATGCGAGAACCTCAGTGTGGGTGGCGAGGTTGAGATCAGCCACAATTTTGGTAGCAATGCTGGATGGATGGTTCGCCCTTGCTTGGGTGTGAAATGGGACTTCTAACATCCCATACTTTTCGAGCATATACTTGATACCAATAAACGACAAAGCCTGCCAGAATCCCTTCTGACAGGCTTTTCACATAATTAGGAATCCCTATAATAGGGAAGAGAGATTATCTTATGGTCTCAGCACTTGCAAGTCGCCTGTCTTGAAAGAACCTACTCCATCTTTTTCTTTGATCAACTGACGAGTAACGCCAGACAACTTGATGTTGCCAACACCTTCAAGAGTAGCCTTTACCGACTGGCAATCCACATGAGCATCTACCTTTCCCACGCCCTCGTTGTCTATATTCAGATGACCACCCTTGAAGAGAGCGATTTGCACATTGCCTACACCTTCATTATCAATATCGACATGATCAGACTGCATATTGTCTATGCGAACATTACCAACACCTTCATTGGTAATCTCTATCTTGTTGGCAAGCAAGTTCTTGACATTTACGTTTCCAACCCCTTCATTGTCTATCTCAAACACATCGGAATTGATGGCGTTGGCATTGAAGCTTCCTACGCCTTCCAGACTCACCTTCACCAAGTCTGGCGATGTTACATACACGCGCAAGCGCTCATTGTTCTTCAACTTACTAATTCCCTTGACCCTAGAAGCAAGTCCGATAATCATCTTGTTTTCACGATAGACTACCTTTACATTTTCCATGAGTTGCTTCTTGAATTTTGGATCGCTGATTTTTGAAAAGTCCAAGCGAACATCCTGTTGGTCACCATTGGTCTGCGTATAATAGACATCTGCCACAGTCTCAATCTCAATTTCCATAAACGGCTTCACACTCAAGTCTGCTTGAGTAAATTTCAAGTCACCATTGAGAACTGTATTACCACTATTGCCACTGAAAGCACAAGATGTTGACATCATCAACAAGCCAGCAGCCAAAACTGCAATCTTCATTTTTTTGAGAAATTCCAATCTATCCATTATATTCTTCTTTTATAGTTTGACATGATCAACAAAGACACGTCTTACGTGCTTTATTTTACCCTTTTAGACGAGAGGGGCACAACAAAAGTTGCACCCCTCTACATTATTTTTTCATAAAAATGATGATTTTTTCCATTCCTTACGCCTTCAAAGCCTCGCCAAGGATTCTCTTGGCGTTCTCCACCCTATCTGCAGATGGCGGATTAACCTCTTTCAAAGGATAGTCGATACCCAACTTCTCATATTTGTAGATGCCCATCGTATGATAAGGCAACACATCGATACGCTGGATATTGTCGAGCGTCTTCAGAAAATCCCTCAACTGCACCAGATACTCATCCTTGTCTGTGATACCAGGAATCAGCACATGGCGAATCCATACGGGTTTCTTGATGTCACTCAGATAACGGGCGCAATCGAGGATATTTTGGTTGGAATGGCGAGTCAACTTGCGATGCTCCTCATCATCAATATGCTTGATGTCGAGCAAGATCGTATCCGTGACTTGCATCAGTCGCTCAAACTTCTCGAAGAACACACCCTTCTGAGTAAAGAGTTGTGCAGAAGTGTCGAGACAAGTATTGATTCCTCTTTGGTGTGCCTTTTCGAAAAGTTCCAAGAGGAAGTCGATTTGCAGAAGAGCCTCACCACCGCTCACCGTGATGCCGCCTTTATCCCCCCAATAGCTGCGGAAACGCTCTGCCTTGTCCAACAAGTCGTCAGCATACCACTCCTCTCCCACTCCTGTCTTCCAAGAATCCGGATTGTGACAGAACTGGCAGCGCATCGGACATCCCTGCAGAAAAATCAAGAACCGAATGCCCGGCCCATCCACAGAGCCGAAGCTTTCTATACTATGAATGAATCCTCTTTGCATCTGTTATTGTTTATGAAGATTATAGACACCCCACAAGGCAAAAGAACCCATAAATAACGCAATTACACCTAAAAATATAAAAATTCCCATATCACTTTATCTTTTTGGATATTAATAAAAACACAAAACCAATCAATGTGAAGAAAAGAGCCATCAAGACTCCTAATGTATATAGGATAACTTTATCTAAATCTTCCTTCATGATGTCCACGTTTTGCAGTTAAAGAAACATAAATGCCCACAAACTTCTCTTTTACAGATCAATTTGTGGGCACTCAAATATCATGATTTGAAAAGGAGCTACTTACTCCTTACCTATCATTTAGAGCTTCTCATGAGCCTGACGAGCAATCACATCCAACTGCTGCTCACGGGTCAAGTCGATGAACTTCACGGCATAGCCACTCACACGGATGGTGAAGTTCTGGTACTCTTCCTTCTCTGGGTGCTCCATCGCATCCTTCAACTTCTCTACACCGAATACATTCACGTTCAAGTGATGAGCGCCCTGGTTGAAATAACCATCCATCACACCTACCAAAGTATTGGCACGCTCCTCGTCATCGTGTCCAAGAGCACCTGGACTGATGGTCTGGGTATTAGAGATACCATCCAACGCATACTCGTAAGGCAACTTAGCCACAGAATTCAAGGAAGCCAACAAGCCGTTCTTCTCAGCACCGTATGATGGGTTGGCACCTGGAGCCAAAGGAGCGCCAGCAGGACGACCATCAGGCATATTGCTTGTATATTTACCATAGACCACATTGGAAGTGATGGTCAAGATAGAGGTAGTAGGCTCAGAGTCACGATAAGTATGATACTTCTTGATGAGTGACATGAAGGTCTTCAACAACCATACAGCGATCTCGTCTGCACGCTCGTCATCATTACCATAACGTGGGAAGTCACCCTCAGTCTGGAAACTCAATGGGAAACCAGTCTCGTCACGGATGATGTTCACCTTGGCATACTTGATGGCAGAGATAGAGTCAACCACGTGGCTGAAACCTGCGATACCTGTTGCGAAGGTACGACGTACATCTGTATCGATGAGCGCCATCTCCTCTGCCTCATAGAAGTACTTGTCGTGCATGTAGTGGATGAGGTTCAAGGTCTTCACATAGACACTTGCAAGCCAATCCATCATATCCATAAAACGTGGCATGAACTCCTCGTATGTCACAACATCACCCTCGATGGCACGATACTTAGGACCGCACTGCTCACGAGTCTTGGAATCGACACCACCAGAGATAGCGTAGGTCAAGCACTTAGCCAAGTTGGCACGAGCACCGAAGAACTGCATCTCCTTACCTGTCTGTGTAGCTGATACACAGCAGCAGATGCTATAGTCATCGCCCCATACAGGACGCATCACGTCGTCATTCTCATACTGGATAGAACTTGTCTTCACAGAGATCATCGCAGCATAGTGCTTGAAGGTCTTTGGCAAGCGAGAGCTATAGAGCACGGTCAAGTTTGGCTCTGGCGAAGGTCCCATGTTCTCCAAGGTGTGGAGGAAACGGAAGTCATTCTTGGTCACCATAGAACGGCCATCCTGACCCATACCACCTACCTCAAGAGTTGCCCATACAGGGTCGCCAGAGAAGAGCTGGTTGTATGAAGGGATGCGGGCGAACTTCACCATACGGAACTTCATTACCAAGTGGTCGATGAGCTCCTGTGCGTCAGCCTCTGTCAAGGTACCCTCCTTGAAGTCACGCTCAAAGTAGATGTCGAGGAAGGTTGAGATACGACCTACTGACATAGCAGCACCATTCTGGGTCTTCACAGCACCGAGGTAACCGAAGTACAACCACTGAACAGCCTCACGTGCATTCTGAGCTGGCTGTGAAATATCGAAACCATAGCTAGCAGCCATCTCCTTCAAGCCCTTGAGAGCCTTGATCTGCATAGCTACCTCCTCACGAAGACGGATTACCTCGTCAATCATCTCACGGTCGCCCATCTCAGCCAAGTCCTTCTGCTTCTCGGCAATCAAGAAGTCGATACCATAGAGAGCCACACGACGATAGTCACCTACGATACGACCACGACCGTATGTATCAGGAAGACCTGTCAAGATATGGTTGTGGCGCACGTGCTTCATCTCTGGGGTGTAAGCATCGAAGACACCATCATTGTGCGTCTTGCAATAATTGTGGAAGATCTCGTGGAGCTTGGCAGATGGCTCATAGCCGTATGTAGTGCAAGCCTGCTCAGCCATCTTGATACCACCGTATGGCATAAAGGCACGCTTCAATGGCTTATCTGTCTGAAGACCCACTACCTTCTCCAAGTCCTTGGTGCCTTCGCCGATATAGGCAGCACCATATGCTGTCAATCCTGAAACCACCTCAGTCTCCATGTCAAGCACGCCACCCTTGGCACGCTCCTGCTTCTGGAGTTCCTTGAGCATACCCCAAAGGGTATCTGTAGCTTGGGTAGGTTCTGCCAAGAACGACTCGTCGCCGTCATAGCTGGTGTAGTTGTCCTGAATGAAGTCACGAAGATTGACCTCAGATTGCCACTTGTTTCCTTTGAAACCTCTCCATTCTGTTCTCATAATCAATTTTCCTTATATTTTAAATAGTTAATAATTATATATAATGTAATACACACTTTCAAATTTGCCTTTCTCAAAACATCTAGAAACAAAAAAGCCCAATCACAGATGTGACTGGGTTTTATTTCTTACAATGGCACTTTCCAAGATACGCACCGCCCTGTTTCTTGCCAAGCCCTAAGCCTGCCAAGATCGTCATCCCGATGCCTACTACAGCTCCGATGCCCACAGCGATTGCGATTTTCTTCTTATTTGCCATGCTTTGTTTTTTTTGTTGATTTGATAGTTAGCCTCACCTCATGGAAGAAAGGAAAAATCAGAAGTATGTCTGACTCAATTCTCCAATAGGAACTGGCATAAAAAATGCAGTCCCAAGACTCCTTGAAGGTTTGGGACTGCAAAATTACAAAAATATTTCAATATAAGAGAAAGAAAACTGTTAAATTGTTCACTTTCTCTCGAAAATCCTCATTTATGAGTAGGCAATGCGCTCGCTTCTCCAAGAAGATGGTACTCTTCTACTTCTTCACGAAGAACTTGATGCCTTTCACACTTCCAGGTGCACCCTGCTCAGCACGTGGCAAATACTCGAAGGCAGAAATGGTCATCTCCTTGCCCATATCCACGATGCAGAGATGTGGGAAATTGGCTCCCTTCTCAGTCTGCCAATAGGTACTCTCTTGGAGGTCGAACATCTTGTCGAGCGTAGAATTGCCCTTCTCGCTGTCAGCATAATAAGCCACCCAGTTGTTGCGGTCGATGCGATTGCCCTGCGCATCCTGGAGATATACTTCGGCGATGGCAATCTGAGAATCACCACTCTGACTGCTGTTGCACTCGAATGCGAAGTAACGTCCTGTCACAGGCTTGTCGAGCTTGATGGTCTGCCAACCATTGCCAGCCTTCAAGTCACCCTTCCAAGCAGGAGTATCAGAGTTCAAGTCCATGCGATGACCAGGCTCATTGTGCTTATTGCTCTTTTCGAGGTTCAACTTGTCTAACTCAGGGTGGTCTTGGCAGAATGCTGTAGGCATGACATCGGTGCCAACCTTGCCAGCCTCGCCCTTAGGACCAACGACATCGAGCACGATGACCTCATTCTTGCCCTTCTTCAACCAGCATCCTGGCAGATACAAGGTTTGCTGAGGACCGATTTGCCAGAAACGACCCAAGGCATGACCATTGACATATACCTGTCCCTTGCCGAAAGCCTCCATATTAATAAAGGTGTCGCCCACCTTATTTATATTAAAGAAGCCACGATAGTAGCCAGCCTTTCTTTCTCCCCAAGGATCAATTTTTATAACTGCATCAGAATGAGCCTTGGCTACGACCTCTTCTAATTCCGCATCCGCCATGCTCTTGCCACTGAGTGCCTTCACTGCATTCTGATAATCATCTGGGATAGCAAGCTGCCCCCATGCAGTTGGCTTCAGAGTGATTTCTCCGTATGGGGATTGCGAAGTGATGGTCACATTACCCACAATACCTTTATAGTCCTTGATGGCACGACCAAAGTTGATGCGTCCCATGCCTTCCACTACGATAGTCAACTTGCCGCCATTTGGCATAGCTGGCAAATCGAGAGACTTCTCATTCTTCACACGGTCTATCTTACCGATGTACTTATTCTCCAAATATACCTGGGCAAAGTCATGGAATTCTCCTGTGAGAGTACTTGGCTTATCATTGGCAGGGAGAGAAACCACATACACCATCGTTCCCCAACCCATGTCATACTCCTCGAAGGTTTTGGGAGCTTGCTCGACCGTCTTCTTGGTATAACCATAAACAAGTGGCTTATACTCCGTAAACTTAAAGATAGGCACACTGATGAGCGGCATCGGAGCCTTTGGCACAGCAGGCAACTTCTTGCCATCATTATGCTTTGCCATCATCTCTCGCAACTCGAAATATTTAGGAGTCGTATGACCATACTCATTGATAGGCGCATCATAGTCGTATGACGTAACGTCTGGTTGGAAGCCAGGAGAATTGGCACCAGCCCAATGTCCGAAGCTCGTTCCGCCGTGGGTCATATAGAGGGAGAAGCTGATGCCCTTGCTGAGCATCTCGTCCATTCCTTCCACCATATCCTTGGCAGGACGGGTCTCGTGACGAGCCCCCCACTTGTCAAACCATCCACTCCAGAACTCAGAGCACATCTTCGGTGCATTCGGACGAACCTCACCGAGACGCTTGAACTGATTGTCGATATTGGCACCCGTACCGAAATTCATGGTCCAAGTCAAGTCATCGAGACCATTGTTGAGGAAGTTGGAAGACCAATCGCACTGGAAGAGTTCCACCTTGTCGAAGCCACTCTCCTTCACGATGTCACGGATGGCGCTCACGTAGGGTTTGTCCTTGCCGTAGGAACCATACTCATTCTCCACCTGTACCATGATGATAGGACCACCATTCTGGATGGTGAGGGAAGCCAACTGCTCGCCCACCTTCTTCTCAAAGTTTTTCACTCTCTCCATGAAGTAAGGGTCTTTCTCACGCAATTTGATGTCTTTCTTCTTCAAGAGCCACCAAGGCAGACCGCCCATCTCCCACTCCGCACAAACGTATGGACCAGGACGCACGATGACGTACATGCCGTTCTTCTGACAGAGACGGCAGAACTCAGCCACGTCATTGTTGCCCGTAAAATCGAACTTGCCTTCCTGCTGCTCGTGGATATTCCAGAACACATAGAGGCAGACTGTATTCATTCCCAAAGCCTTGCACATCTTGATGCGATGTTCCCAGTAGGCACGAGGGATACGAGGATAATGCAACTCGGCAGCCTTCACCACGAAAGGTTTGCCATTCAAGAGAAACGTTTTATCACCTGTGGTAAAAGTTCCACCTTTTTTGGCGGCCATCATCTCGGAAGGAGCGAATGTCAAGAGAGAGGCAAGAGCCAAGGTTTGGATTGTTTTTGATAATGTCATTGTATCTGAAATTGTTATTTGTTTGAGTGCAAATTTAGCGAAAAAAAATAGGAGAAATGGTTACAAATCGCTCAAAAAGGAGTAGAAAATGACTATTTTCTTCCTTTTAACCGTAATTTGCAACCATTTCGCCTACGTTCTATTATTTTTGTACAAAAGTGGTAACACTTCTTGGTATCAATTCTACACGACCGCTACATTCGCCAACGGGCATGAGACTCTCCTCGGAACGATCACTCGTACGATATTGCATCCAATGAATATCATGGCTGTTTGACATTGAAGATCCTTCTAAATCAAAACATACAGATTTCATAGCCTCAGAATAATTGATAGCCACGACCACCCATTTGCCATCCACATTCTTGTAAGCAGAGCACATCACGCCATAAGGGTCATTGTATCCCTCTTCCATTTCACTGCCGTCTGCAGCAATGGCGGAGATGTCATAACGCTGCGCACCCGGACGGATAAAGCGAGAATAGTTGCCCAATACCCATAGGAGCTTGGAGTCAACAGCCCATCCCGTTTTCCAACCATCTTGGCTATAAATACGCAAGAGTCCATCCCGGTAGTCACCACCAGCAGCACGCCACCAACTCCAACTTTCGGCATTGGCATACACCAGGTCGTGATGAATGATACGTGCCACGTAGAGGGCAGTCTTCATAGAGAAATCATAACCGCCGCCACCACCTATTTCCTCATCATTCCCCATGATACACGTCTCGGTTTGCCAAAACTTGATACCTTTCTGCCGGCATGCCTCACGCAATTGCATACGTACCTCTCTCATGTAAGGAATCGGGGTATTCGTCCAATAACTATGACCGCCTATCAAAGGAAGCACTTGTTTCTGGTTGCCCAAATAAGTCTTGGTACTGTCTTTAGAAAAGAAGGAATTGATTTCGTAACCTCTCTGCCAATCCGTCTCATGCGTGCCCAATAAGCAACGATAATCACTTGACTCATTGACCAGGATGCGAGTCTGCATTTTATTCTTGATCAAGGCTTTGTTGAGTTCTCTCGCCACATGAGCCACATCACGATTGGTGGCAGGACTTCCTTCTTGCTTGGGTCCCAACCAGTTCCAATGTCCATCGGGTTCGTTGATAGGACTGACATAATCGATATGGATTCCATCATGTTCCTCTATGCCTTTAAGGGAAGTAGCGATGAAGCGAGCAAAATCATCATAACAATCATCCTTCAAGTTAATGGTACCACCTCGTCCCGTATTGGTAGCCCAACCATTTTGGGTGAAATATACGGGGGCAGAGTTGCAGAAAGCCAAGAGATAAGGCACCTTTCGCTGTTTCGCCAACTTGAGAAAACGTCGTTGTCCCTCCTGCTTGTTCCAGTCGTAAGTGCCATCAGCCTTCAGAAAGCATTGAGTACGAGTGCCACGCTGTATCTGCGAAGAATCACCTTGTTCCTCACTGCCCGCCCCCAAGTTGAATCGCCAGATAGACAAGCCGATACCTTTAGGCTTCCCCTGCGCATCGTTTTCCATGGAAAAGAGCCAGTCGGCAATTTTCTGTTGCTGCTTCTCAGGCCAAAGTCCCAAGAATTGCATGCTCCACGCATCACTCGCTCCAAAATGCTGGATATGCTGTTCAGGGGAGTTGGCGAGGATTTTGTATCGGACGATTGGTTCCTGGGCTGCCATCAAGCCAAGGCTCGATGATGCCAACAGTGCCCATATTCCTAATTTCAAATGATTGGTGTTCATGATTGATCGTTTTTATCCCTCTTTCCACTCACTGACCGTCCCTTCCTCAGAAGAGAAGTTAGCACCAATAAGGTGGACATTGCGGCTATCCGACAGATATTCCTTGGCATATCCCTTGTCACGTATCTGCTGCAAGGCTGCATCAGCGGAGCCATCAAGTTTGAACTCGAAGATATAAACATCCTTCGGGGTCTCTATCACACAGTCTGCCCTACCCTTGCTTGTCTCCTTCTCATGGAAGACGGTGAAGCAACTAAGCATCCTGAGCAATAGATAGAAAGTATATTGGAAATGACGCTCATACTCTCGCTCCGTTTTCTTGCGGCGCACGGAGTATGGGATGCTCGCCAAGAATGCCGTCATACCTTCCATAAAAGCCTCCAACTCGCCACGCTTCAACTTATGCACGGAGTCGATGAGCCATGAGGTGGAGTCCTCCTTGGTCTTCAGGTAGTCATTGGCTATGAGAGTCAAGAGTCCTTCCCTCACCTCATTGTTAGGAATATCAAGCAAGAAGCTATCAGTATCTTCATCATAGCCCTTGATGGTAAGATAACCACTCTGATATATCATCGGCAGAGGCTTTTCCACATCAGCCTTATAGTCATCAAACTGTGATACACTATAATACCGCCCCACGAGTTCGTCTAAGTTCTCATCAGAATGAGATAGCAAGCGAATCAGATAAGTTGGTGTGCCGCTTTTAAACCAATAAGAGTTCAACCTCAACTTTTTGAAAGCATTCAATAGACTAAAAGGATTAAACACTTCGGTCATGCGAGCACTGAAATGATAACCATCATATTTCAGTTGAAGTCTTTCTATCATTTCTTCATAGCTGCAATTCAACTTCGTTGCCATCTCCCGAATTGGCTCAGAGAAATATTTTACGAGTTCTTCTTTAGTGATGCCACAGATGGCTTCATATTCATCGTCCAGACTGATGTCATCCGGTTGGTTGAAACCACTGAACATACTGATTTGCGAGAATTTGGTAACACCAGTGAGGAAAACAAAGCGCAAGTCGGCATCAGCTCCCTTAAAGGTAGCATAGAACGACTTCAAAATATTGCGGTGCTTCTCTTCCAATGTCATCGTCTTGCCAAGATGCTCCACCTGAAAATCCATGTCCAATACATCAAGAATAGGTTTGTCATACTCATCGATGAGGACGACAGCACCCAGCCCCGTCTGTTCATGGGCTGCATGAAGTATCTTTTGGAACCTCTGGGCTAAATCGGGATTGTCATTTACTAATCCATACTGTTTTTCCCAATCAGTCAATTTATCATTAATGGCTGCCTCCAAACTTCCATCATTCAGATAATTGCCCGTATTGAAATCCAAATGGAACACTGGGTATTGTTTCCACTCCTGCTCTAGCGCATCAATGGCAAGTCCCTTGAACAATTCCTTTCTGCCCTGGAAGTACGCCTCCAAAGTAGAAATGAGAAGGCTCTTTCCGAACCGTCGAGGACGACCCAGAAAATAAACAGTTCCACTATGCACCAAGCTATACAATAAGTCTGTCTTATCTGCATAGACATAACCACCATTGATAACTTTCTCAAAAGTCTGTATTCCAATAGGATATTTCATGCTAACATTCTCCTTATTATAATATGTTGCTGCAAATTTACGTATTTTATTTCAAATTATTGGTATTTTTTGATAAAATTACGCTAAAAACTGCAGAATAGCTTAAAATGAGCGAATTATGAACTTTCTACCTCAATAGAGGTAATAAAGAACGAGTGCGGTCTGTCGGGCCAGTACATCAAAAACGACAATGGAGATTTCACAGCTCTTAGTGCCCGGCTCAATGTCAGTTTCTAAAGTAAAGAGATAATTAGTAAAAATACATCAAAACATCATAATATACTACAAAATAATATCAGATTCACTTTTAATTCAATATCTTTGCAGAAAATTGAAACATATTGCGATGATATTTACAAGTACACTTATATTGAATAAAACAAGATGTAATGTGCCCCATTACATCTACCATTGCTGTTTTCGAAAATAATATGTTATTTCTACTTCAGACAACATATTATTAACGAATTAAAAATTACATGGGTTTAATCATATTATATTTTTTAGGTGCTCTGTCACTATCCTTTTTATGCTCCGTCCTGGAGGCGGTGCTACTTTCCACTCCAATGTCGTTTATCTCGATGAAGGAGAATCAAGGCAATAAAACTGCCTCGTTGATGAAACAGTACAAAAACAACGTAGATCGTCCTGTGGGTGCCATTCTTTCGCTCAACACCATCGCTCACACCATTGGTTCTGCCGGCGTGGGTGCCGAGTCTATCAAGCTCTTCGGCGAAGAATACTTCGGAATCATCTCAGCCATTCTCACCCTGCTGATTCTGGTGCTTTCAGAAATCATCCCGAAGACCATCGGTGCTTCCTACTGGCGCTCGCTGGCAATGACATCCACCAAGATAATCAGGGTACTCATCTTCATCACCTACCCGCTGGTTCTACTCTCAGAACTCATCACAAAGGTATTCACCCCTAAGAGCCACCAGGCTTCCATGAGCCGCGAAGAGGTTTCTGCCATGGTAGATGTAGGAACCACAGAAGGCATCTTCCGTGAATCGGAAAGCAAGATTATCAAAAGCTGCATCCGTCTGGCGGGTGTAAAGGCTAAGGAAGTGATGACTCCATCCATCGTGGTAGAATCTGCCAACATGAACCAAACCATCAAAGAGTTCTATGAACAGCAGAAATGGAATTTCTCGCGCATTCCCGTATATGATAGCAGTAAGGAATACATCAAGGGATACGTGCTGAAAGACATGGTCCTCAAATCGCTGTCAGACGATGAGTTCCAGACCAAACTTTCCGACCTGATGCGCCCTATCCTATCCTTCAACGAGGATGAGTCACTATATCAGATATGGGAAAAAATGCTGGAAAAACGAGAACACATCTCTATCATTGTAGATGAATACGGTGTTCTGCGTGGCGTGGTTTCCATGGAAGATGTAATCGAGACGATGACGGGCGTGGAAATCGTTGATGAAGACGACGTTGCCGTAGATATGCAGGTACTTGCCAGGGAGAAATCACGCATGATGCTACAGAAGTAAAAGGCGGATAAAACATGTATGCTTACATGCGTCTTTGTATTGATATTTCCATATTGAGCTTAAATCATGTAACCACCATGTAACTGGCATGTAACTGAGTTGGATTCCGAATTTAAACAAAACATTTGCCACCCCTATTTCTCTTTCATCTCCCCTACCTCCTTCCACTTCCGCTCCATATCATGAAATGCCTGGAGACAGCCATGCTTGAAGATGGGGCGGTCCTCGGGATTGGCGGCTAAAGCATCCGCATCCATCTCATCCATCACACGACAGAGAATCTTAAACTTCTCTTCATCCGTGGATGCCTGACTCAACATCAAGCGAAGAAATTGATGAACTTGCGCCAAGAGCAAAACTTTACCCTCTTAGACACGCTTAACAGTCTTGACACCAATATGGAAACTTCGCAACAAACGAGTCTTCTTACCATACTGGATGGAATCCAAACTACCTCTCAAAAAGGCACTCAGATTGTTAAATACTTTGATATTACTCATAAATACGTTAATGTTTTATTCTACATGTAGAACAAAAGTTATTTGCTTTTTTCTATGTTTTTTTCTAATTTTGCAATGCCTTCAAACAAGAAGCCTAAGCATCTCGCCCTTGGATTTTCCCCATGAAAATAGGGTTCACCCATCAGCATTTGCCTTCACCAAGGGTTCACCTTTTGTTGCCACAAAATCTACTTCGGTGAATGCCTGTGAAGGGTGGGTTCACCCACCGAAACACCACTGTTTATCGGCTTTCCAAAGCCAAGGTGAACGGTGAACCCTCTTTTCTTACTTTCCTACGCATACGCGAAAGAATATATAAGAAAGAGAACACTAGTATTCATATAACGGAGAAAATCGCATATATTATATATAAAAAGAATGAATATTTTTAAAAAGGGGTTCACGGACTCAAAAGGCGGCATCATGCCATCTGTGTTTACCTCTCTCGACTCCAAAGTGAGCCGACCACTGACAAGCCGCCAAGAGTTGGAGAACTGGATTCGCCACAACAAGGAACTCGCCGGACTCACCGATGCCTATCGCAAGGGGCTCGCCGTAAGTAAACAACTCGCCAGCAAGACCAAGATGATGTCTCCTGCCCTCTGTGTCGCCGCCCAACTGGACGGCAAGGGAAGACAACTGGAGAATGTCGTAGCCGAGGTGAACAGTCTCGCCCTCGACTACGACGACATCCCGGAGGAGAAGATGCAGGAGGTTTTCAAACGCATCAAGCTCGCCGCCAACACCACCGCCTCATGGATTACGATGAGTGGTCATGGCAGAAGAATCATCGTCAGCTATGAGCGACCCTCTGGTTGCGACCTCTCCTTTGCCGAACTCCACAAGGTGATGATGAAGAAAGCCATCAAGTTCTACGACACCCTTCTGGGCATCAAGGCTGACCGACAGGCGACAGACTTCTTGCGTCTCTGTGGTCTAGCCCATGACCCCAATGCCTACTTCAACTGGGATGCCGTACCGATTACGCTCTCAAATGACGAGGTGCTTAGTGCAAAAGCAGAGATTACCTTCGAGGAGCAAGAGACCAAGAAGAACTCAGCCGAAGGCAATGGTGGGAAAAAGTCCTACTACGCCAAGGAGAAGGAACCTAAGCTTTCCACCAAGGTGCCTACGATGAAGGAGGCAGAGCAGCACATCCTCGAAACACTCAAGAACTGGGGGCTGGTATTCGAAAGCCATCGCCACAACGAGTATGTCAGCACCTTCGGCTACCTCTGCGTTCGCTATGGCATCAATCTACAGGAAGCTTTCGACTATGCCGACTCCCACTTCTCCGCCGAATATCCCGACACGATGAGCGTGATGAAGTCGTGCTATCGCCACAAGGAACGTCTCGGCACCTGGCACTTCTTCCGAAAGGGGGAGTCGTACAAGGGACAGAGCAGCATCAAGATGGTGAAGCAGTGGATTCTGTCTCGATACCAAGTGCAGCGCAACCTGGTGACTGGACGGCATCAAATCACGAGTCGATTGGTTGATAACCCGAAGTACCTCAGTTGGGTCAACCTAGATGACGACATCCTCAACTCGCTCTGGCTGGAGATGGAAGAAGACGGACTGCACTTTTCGCTCCCCAAGCTATTCAGTTTGATACACAGCGATTTCGCAGAGAAGTGCGACCCTCTGAAAGAATATCTCCAAAATCTCCCCAATTGGGATGGCTTCGATTACATCGGCGAACTAGCCGACCGCATACACATCATCCCGGAGAAGGGGTATTACCACGACCAATCCACTTTCAGGAAGTACCTCCGCAAGTGGATCGTGGCGATGGTGGTAGGATGGATACGCCCCGACTCGGTCAACCAGATGATGCTCATCCTTGTGGGAAAGGGCGGCATCTTCAAGACCACGTTCTTCAACTATCTCCTTCCTCCTTCGCTCAGAGAGTACTACCTCAACGAGTCGGCAGCCATCTATACCGACAAGGACCACATGGAGTCGTTTGCTTGCAAGGCTTTGCTCTGCATGGATGAGTTTGACAGCACCATCGGCAGAAACCTCAATGCCTTCAAGAGCAACATCACGAAGCTCCAGTTCTCCATCCGCCGTCCTTACGACCGATTCCGCAGCGACTTGATGCACCGAGCTTCCGTGGCAGGAACGACCAACAACCAGCAGATCATCACCGACCTGGAGAACCGCCGCTACTCACCATGGCTCGTAGAGAGCATCGAGAGTCCGATAGACAAGCCATTCAACTACACTGGCATCTACTCTCAGGCTGTGGCTTTGGGCAAGGCGGTGAAGGAACGTCAGGAGAAGCATGAGGAGGGTTGGGTGTATTGGCTCACCGCTTCCGACATCATTGAGATGCAAAGTCACAATCGCCTCTTCATGGTTCCAAACTATGCCGAGGAGCAAATCAAGCGATTCTACCGAGTGCCAGAGCCAGACACCCCAAAACAGTTTATCAAGTTCAGATACACGGCAGAGATATTGGAACGCATCAGCACCAATCCTGCCATGCGAAGCAACTTGGAACATCAGAGCATAGGCAGTATCATGTCTCGCCTAAAATTCCCGAAAGGACATCGCAAGAAAGGCAACGGCTGGTATGTCGTCGAGATTGAGGGTGCCGAACAGGAATGTATCGCAAAATACGACCCAGAAGTGGACAAGGACGACTTGCCTACCCATGAGAAATGACATCATCGACTGCCGCTGAATGACTAGCAGACAAAGTTCTGTGACTAGCAGAGATTACTGGATGACTTGCAGAAAAATCTCTGTTAGTCATCCAGAAACTCTGGAGGAGCCATCACGGCGCAAGCCCCAATTAAACATAAAATACTAAACAGTAAACTATATTTTGATGGAAATTGAACCCAGAAGTTATGGGAAGTCGGAGCTGGCGATGCTCTACTTCCCGAATAGTGATCCGTCAGCAGCCCTAAAGCGACTGAACCGATGGATAGACAATATCAGTGAGTTGAAGCTTTGCCTCGCCGAGTGCCACACCAAGAAAAAGGCGAAGTACTGGAGCCGCAAGCAAGTGATCCTCATCACCTATTACCTAGGAGAACCATAGTTTCTTCCTATTGGGCTAGACGAAACACAGTTTTTTCAACTTTATTGTGCCTTTGTCGGACAAGAAATCCGTATGGCGACAATGACCAGCAGGAATGTCGTATCTTTGCATTGTCAATCAGAGAGGTTGGCGATGCGAGGATCGGCAATT
>ERZ1023654.6-NODE-6-length-113941-cov-31.441933_pt1 | contig 113941 bp, 87 predicted proteins | sample MGYA00380338_ERZ1023654 | MGnify/ENA primary metagenome ERZ1023654 (study PRJEB33179, sample SAMN07448980) | human gut metagenome | biome: Human-gut; feature: Human associated habitat; material: Faeces | host: Homo sapiens | place: India: Bhopal | collected...
GAACTGTGTTAAACTATTATTATTATAGCCTGACACAGTTTATTTTACACTCTCAGTTGTTGTTCTTCCACTCTTTGCTTTTGTTTCTGAGTACTTCGCTTACAGGCTTCCATTCCTTCCAACATATTTAAAATGTGCATTTTTTGCCGAAAAATCATAATAATGGGAGTTTTCAACTATTGCCGTAAATGTTCTATTTAGCCTATAAAAGTTCTATTCAAAGCCTTGTCTTTGTTCTGTTTTGCGGACTAAAATCGTTAAACCACAGATAAATCTATGTTCTAAACTTTAGAACATAAGTTCGATACTTTAGAACACAAGTTCTAAACTTTGGAACATAAGTTCGATACTTTAGAACATAGATTTATAGGCTAAAGAAAACATTTACTTCCCTTTCTGTATAAGTGTTACTTAAAGAGTACTGTTGTGCCATAAGCAGGCATTTTTGCAGCATCAGCATTTATAAAAAGCAATATGTCGAAAACAAGAGTCTTATTACTTTACGCCTCCTGAATAAACGTTTTCCCTAAAAAGTGAAAAGGCCATCCTCACGGACAGCCTAATACATTTATACAAAAACATTATGAATTCTTTATTATTAGCGAACAAGATTCTACTTTATCAAAATCAATATATCTATCTAAAAGCTTCAAACAGTTAATTCGTAAGACCGGCCGCTGCCTGAGCCTTGCGACACTTGCGCTCACAATAGCGTTCGCACTGTGCACAAATGTCATAGCCTAACATGGCACCCAAGATAAAGTCTTCTTCGGGTGACAGTTGGCTGAGAGGTTTGTTAACCATCAGACGGATAGCATCCAGACACTCAGGCTTGCCAAAGAACAAGTTCAGTCGACCATTGCCCACAGGCTGAACGATATAACTGATGTTCTGACTTTGCAATCGGGTTATGGCAAAAGACTCAAATCGCTCGTTGAAGGTGAAAAGCACCATACGGCGCACACCTTTTTTATATTCATATATATGATTCATCAGAACCTTCATGTCCGTTGGCATCACTTCTTTCTGTTGCATAATATCCGTCTGTTAGTTAAAAAAATGACTGTGTTATAGGAGCATTCTCCTATACCGCATTACATTAAAGCGAAGGCTTAATGGCCTCAAGCCATGCATCAATGCGTTCCTCGGTCTTATCGTCCTCGTTGACATCGTCAAGAGCAAGACCTACGAATTTTCCATCTACAACTGCATCGCTGTCATCGAAAGTATAACCCTCTGTCGATACTCCTTCGAGAACATTGGCACCACCCTCTTTGGCAGCATCATAAAGTTCCTTCATTCCGCCACAGAAGGTATCAGGATAAGACTCAGCATCGCCACAACCGAAAAGAGCGACCGTCTTGCCGGAAAGACCTGCTGACTTCAACAGGTTGATGCCATCATACCAGTCGTCCTGCAACTCGCCTGCTCCCCAGGTGGAAGTTCCCAAAATAAGGTTGTCATGATCTGAGATGGCGGCCTCGTCGATGCTGGATACATCTACTGCACTGGCGCCCAACTTACCGGCTATTGTCTCTGCTATGCTCTGGCAGGTCCCTGTGGAAGAGCCATAAATTACAATTGTTGATTTCATACGCTATAATTACTTTAGTTACATTATTTCTTGTTTACGGCTGCAAAGATACGACGATTTTCCCAATGCCGCAATACCTAAAAATAATGGTTTGGCATGAATACCTACATATAATGACTCGACTTTGGCTGGTTCTATCAACAACAAAAAAAACTGCGGACAGATTGCTCTGCCCGCAGTTCTCCTCATATAATCTCTCTCTTACTTTACATAAAAGTCTTACTTGATGCCACGATTTACGAGAGTGACGTTCAGCAACATCAGATACTTGCGATACTGAGTGTTTGAAAGGATGACGTGCATGTACTTCAAGTCCTTGTTGATAGCCTTGTCGATCATAGCCTTGCGGTCGTCACCTGCTGCTACGGCAGCATTCATCATATCTGCAGTGAAGTTCTTGTGTACATCAGCTACAGCCTCAACCTGATCGATGTTCAAACCGAGAGCATCAGACAAGCTGTTCATGTTTACATTCATGTTGAAAGCAGCTGTTGCTGTTGTTGCACTTGCATTCTCATCTGCTGCAAAAGTAGTTGTCATACTGAACAATGCTACTGCCAAAATCATCAATTTCTTCATAATCTTTTTACCTTTCTTTTCTTTAATTCTACATTATCCTTACTAATCTCTATGTGTATGTCTTCCTGAAAGACACTGCAAAGATAAGCACATTTTGCTGTGCACGCAAACATTTCAGCTAAAAAGAAAGACTTTTAGTCGTATTTTTGATATAAATCAACATGAATATCCCCTTCTGGCTTACTTATCGTAAGATTTCACACAAAATAACTAACATAAACAAAGTTCTCTGAACCTTTTAGCTTCAACATTGTTAATCACCTGGCTACAGCCATTGCTTCGACTATATTAGAGAATACAAAGCAGCAATAATGCGACATTTTGAGCGATTCATTCGTTAGTCTCAGCAAGATTTTGTATCTTTGCAAACTAAAAAAATACATATAAAGCCAAACAGAATCAATGGAAGAACAGAATCATATAGACAAAGCGCTTGCCTTCATGGAAAGCCTCGAAAGATTGCACAACCAGCTAAAAGCTGCCGAAGAGCAACAGAAATTGCTACTGGCTCATCTGCTCGACCTGAAGAAAGAGGGCAAGACTGACTCGGAAGAGTATGCCCAGACATCACAGCAGAGCAAGAACCTGCAAGACATCATCGACAAGTGGCGCCCCATCTATTTGGAACGCATGGAGATGGTGAAAGATGTACAGAACAAAAAGAGAGACAAGAAATAACAGATAATAATAACAACAATAATAATAAAGATTTAACATGGAATCAAACAAATTCATCAGCGTATCATACCAGTTGTACGACATCACAGATGGTAAGTCTGACCTCATCGAACAGACAAGCGACGAGCGCCCATTCATCTTCGTTAGCGGCATGGGAGTAACACTGCTAGCCTTCGAGGAGCAGATAGTCAACCTGGCTAAAGGCGAGTCTTTCGACTTCACCCTTACACCAGAGCAGGCTTATGGCGCACACTATGCAGAGCGTGTCATCGAGTTAGAGAAGGAAATCTTCACCATCAACGGCCAGTTTGACGCACAGCACGTACAGGTAGGCGCCATCATTCCTCTGCAGAACGAGGACGGCAACCGCTTCAATGGTGTGGTATTGGAAATCGGTGACAGCAAGGTGAAAATAGACCTCAACCATCCTTTGGCTGGCAAGATACTCAACTTCAAGGGTGAGATAACTGAGAGCCGCGAGGCTACTGCCGAGGAAGTGGCAGGAATGGCAAAGCTCATGAGCGGAGAAAGCCACGGCGGATGCAGCGGTTGCAACGGACACTGCGGTGAAGGTCATTGTGGCGGTGAGGGCCACTGCGGAGGTGAAGGTCACTGCGGAGGAGAAGGCCATCATGGCGAAGGCCACTGCGGTTGCCACTAATCCTTCCTTCAAAAGGTCAACATATCAACTAAGCAAGAACTTTAACAACAGATAGACAATGAGGAATACTTTTGGTCATCTCTTTACCCTCACCACCTTTGGCGAAAGTCATGGAGTGGCTGTGGGCGGTGTCATCGACGGATTTCCTGCAGGCATAGATATCGATATGGAGTTTGTACAGAATGAACTGAATCGACGTCGACCCGGACAAAGCCATATCACCACATCACGCAACGAAGCCGACAAAGTGGAGTTTCTCAGTGGTGTGTTCGAAGGCAAGAGTACGGGAACACCTATCGGTTTCGAAGTACGCAACACCAACCAGCACTCGCAAGACTATGAGAACATGCGATGCCTGTTCCGTCCGTCGCATGCCGACTATACCTATTATAATAAGTATGGCATACGCGACCATCGTGGTGGAGGCCGCTCTTCTGCCCGCATCACCATTGCTCGATGCGTAGGTGGAGCCTTGGCAAAACTTGCCTTGCGACAGTTGGGCATCAGCATCACTGCCTACACATCTCAGGTAGGCGACATCGCATTGGAAAGAGATTACCATCTGTATGACTTAAGCAAGACTGAGGACAACATCGTGCGATGCCCCGACCAGCAGAAAGCCAAAGAGATGGAAGAGCTCATCGCCCAAGTGAAAGCCGACGGCGACACCATAGGAGGCGTGATCACATGCGTCATCAAGGGATGTCCGGTAGGATTAGGCGAGCCGGAATTCGACAAGCTGCATGCACAGTTAGGCGCAGCCATGCTGGGCATCAATGCCGTGAAAGGCTTCGAATACGGTGAAGGCTTCGACGGTGTGACGGCACGAGGCAGTCAGCAGAACGACAAGTTCGTACCAGGCATCACGACTGCCACCAATCACAGTGGAGGCATACAGGGAGGCATCAGCAACGGACAGGACATCTACTTCAGGGTAGCATTCAAGCCTGTTGCCACCATCCTGAAAGAGCAAGACACCGTAGACCTGGAAGGCAATGCCACCAAGCTGACAGCACGGGGCAGGCACGATCCATGCGTTCTGCCAAGAGCCGTTCCTGTGGTGGAAGCCATGGCAGCCATGGTCATCCTCGACAGCTATCTCGTCAACAAGAGTGTGAAGCTATAAGATAATGAAAAGAAAAAGAAGACTCAGAAAGAAACGCATAATTACTATTTGCTTAGTCATGGTTATCGGCATCTCTCTGCTGACACGACGCTGCGTAACAAGTTGCTCGGACAACAAAGCATCGGTTGCCGATACACTGCCTAAGGCTCACCTTAACGACTCACTCAACAACTCACTCTCTGAAGGCAAAGCCTACCACGAAATGGACTCGCTCATTGAGCGATACTTGAAGAGATGGGAAATCAATGGCGCCCAACTGGTCATCACCCGCAACGACTCTCTGCTGTATGCACGAGGTTTCGGATGGGCAGACAAGGAGAAAGGCATCAAGATGCAACCATCCATGGTAATGAGATATGCCTCGGTATCGAAGCTCATCACTGCCGTGGGCATCATGAAACTTTGGGAAGCTAAGAAGTTGAGTATGGGCGACAAGGTTTTCGGACCCAAGGGAATTCTGCGAGACACCTTATATAATAACAGCATCAAGGACAAGCGGTACTACGACATCACCGTGGAACAACTGTTGCGCCATCAGGCTGGATTTACCAACTATGCCGGCGACCCGATATCTTCCACCCGCTACATCATGATGCAGAACCGTCTCACTACGCCTCCCGATCATCCTACGCTGCTCAAGATTCTCCTGAAACGGCATTTAGGATATACGCCTGGTGAAGGCAAGTGCTACTCCAACTTTGGATATATCCTCCTGTCGATGATTATAGAGAAGAAGAGTGGCATGAGATACGAGGACTACATGCAGAAGTATGTACTCAACCCTGCCGGATGCTACGACATGCACATCGCCGGTACCTACTATAAGGACCGACGTCCCAATGAGACAAAGTACTACATGCACCAAGGCAGCATCCCTGTATATGAATACAACAACAGCGGTAGAATGGTGGAGAAATGTTATGGCGACACAGACATCCCACGTCTGGCAGGAGCCGGAGCATGGTGCGGTTCGGCAGCTGAGCTGAGCCGACTGATAGCCAGCATAGACGGTATGCCCCACGTAAAGGACATCCTCAGCAAGAAGAGCGTAGACTTTATGACCCGGGAACAGCCAGACCACCAATACTCCATCGGCTGGAACTACACACCAAAGAAAGGACGTCCCTGGATCCGAACAGGATCACTTGCAGGAACCTCTGCCCTGATTCTGAAATACGATGACGGACAATGCTGGATTCTCATCACCAACACATCGACATGGAAGGGACATGGCTTCTCCAACGACTCGATGGCTTTCTTTGAGAAGATGCGCAAGAAGTACATTGACAGCATGCCTAAGCAAGACCTCTTCCTGCACGTAAAATAAAAACACAGAAAGAAAGAGAAAGAAGAAAAACCAACGGGCATGACAAAGCCGACAAACAAGAAAGAACTCAGCAAGAAACCCATAAAACAAAAAAGGATACATCCAGACTGGATGTATCCTTTTTTGTTTTTATGATGTTTTCTACTTTATCAATTAGAAAGTGTACTTCACACCAACCTGACCACGCCAACGGCTGTAGTAGTCGCTATAGTACTTGATAGGCTTGGTAGAATCGTTATCGAACTGGTATGTACCATTATCCTTATAAGTAATTGGAGAAACAAACTCGCTGTTATAGCTGCTGCCATAAGTATGTCCCCACTTATTGTTAAGCAGGTTGGCAACATTGAGAATGTCCATAGTAACCTCCAGAGCATGAATCTGCTTGCCTACCTTGATGCCAAACTTCTGACCGAAGTGGAAGTCGAAATGACCCTCGAAAGGCAAGTTATCAGCATAGCGCTCATAGTACTCACCACGATGATCCTTCAGATAAGGAGTGTTGGCCAACCACTTCTTCAAGTTGGCACGCTGCTCGTCTACAGTGTACTTCACTGTCTTGTTGTCAGCCTTCATCACATTCGAGAACGGCATCTTGTCGATCTGAGCATCTGTAGGAATGAAAATCAAGTCATTGCTTGCACCGTCGCCATTGACATCACCATTATAATAGAGTGAGTAAGGAGCACCACTCTGACCCTGATAAATCAAACCAACAGTTGTAGTAAAGAGCTTGCTTGGTCCCCAGTTGAGGTGATAGAAAGCAGAAGCCTTAACAAGGTGAGGCACATTGAAAGCACTGTTAGCCATCTCAGGATCGTTACTGAAACGATATGAGTGGTTGTTGCGCCAGTTGCTCTGGGCTACAGAAGAGATAGAGCTGCTGATAGCCTTTGCCTTAGTGAAGGTGTAAGAAGCATTCAAGTCGAGACCGAAGTCAAAGTGCTTAGTTGCAGACAATGACAAGTTGTAAGAATAGCCCTTGTCGGTATTACGCATAGCATAAATGTTGCTGAACTTGCCGGCAGATGCTACCTTATGATACATAGGACGGCTCTCCCATGACATATCTGATACCTGACCCAGAGTCTGACCTGTTGGCTCGTAAGCGATGTTCTGATAATAGATATCATTCAGGTTCTTGCTGAAGATAGCCTCAGCTGTCCAGTCAATACCCAAAGCCTGGAAGTCGAAACCTAAGTTGATACGCAGGTTCTGAGCAAACTTGAAGTTCTTGTCGAATACATTGACCAACTGGCTACCAGTTGCTTTCAGAAGTTCTGCATTCTTATCCTGCTTATTAGGATCTACGATAAGAGATACATTGGCATTGTTCTTCACTGAGTAAGAAGAGAACTGCACACCAGTGTTGGTGAAGCTGTTGCTCAACCATACGAAAGGAATACGACCAGTAAACATACCGATACCTCCACGGAGGATAAACTTACGATCGTTCTTGATATCCCAACGGAAACCTACACGAGGACTCCACATAGGAGTGCTGGAAAGTTTCTGATTGGTACGATAGTCATAGCCCGCAGCTGCAGCCCAGTCATTAAATTCTTTATTCTCGGTAGGAGTATCAAAGAACAAAGGTATCTCCATACGAAGACCATAGGTGAGCTGGAAGTTATTGGTAGCATCCCACTTATCCTGTACATAGAAGCCCAGCTGACCTGCACCGAATGATGGAGCCCAGAGAGAACTGCCTGTTACATCCTTATTGGCTGTGGTATAGTAGAAGTTCTTAATCAACTTACCATTCTTGGTATCAATATAATTGAAGAAGTCTGATGGAGAATCGAAGTAATAGCAACCATAGAGATTCTGAATGAAGAGATTCTCAAACTTGTAGAACTCATTGTGAGTACCAAAAGTAAAGGTGTGATTACCACGATACCATGTAAAGTTGTCTTCGAAGGTAAAGATGTCCTGATCAAGGCTGTTGGCCATAGAAGAGTACTCATTACCAATGTTGACAGTTCCGTTACCTACATTATAGATAGTCACAGAAGGCGCTGCTGCACCAGAGCTACGACTGTCGCGAACACGAACGTATGACAAGCGGGCCTCATTGCTGGTGTATGGAGAGAGACGACTCTGCAACTCAGCAGCGAAAGAATGAGTCTTAGAAGCGAACTCATAAAGATGGTCAGCTGTATTCAATGATGCCATGCCACCCAAGCCTAACAACTGCTTGGCGTCTACATAACTCCAACGAATAGAGAACTTATTGAAGTCGTTGATATTCCAGTCGAGCTTCAAACCACCCTTCTGGCTCTTGATAGACTTGTCCTTGTTGGCCCAAGTTCCATTATACTCATAGTTGCCACCATCATCAGTTTTACCCCATGCTTTGTAAGCATCGAGAATCTGCTGTGCCAGGTTGGAATCAAACTTAGCACCCTCGCTGCCGAAAGAATACTGAGTAGGATAAGACTTATTGGTATTCTCGTAGTTGGCGAAGAAGAACAACTTGTTCTTGATGATAGGACCACCCAAGGTGAAACCAAAGCGTGTCTCCTTCTCCTTGTCGTAAGGATTAGACATCGTGCCGTCCTGCATCTTGTAGTGACGACCTACCAAACTCTCGTTGTTGCCATCAAAATAGGCACTTCCGTGGAACACATTCGTACCACTCTTAGTAACCGCATTAATGGCACCACCAGTGAAACCACCCTGACGAACATCGAAAGGAGCCACGTTGATCTGAATCTGTTCGATGGTCTCCATAGATACAGGCTGGCTACCTGCTTGACCGCCATTGCTACCATTCTGGGTAAGACCAAACACGTCATTGTTCATCACACCATCAATCTGGAATGAGTTGTAACGGTTGTTGGTGCCAGCAAAAGACATGGCACCAGACTGACCATTGGTAGACACCTGCGCATTCATGCGGGCAATATCAGCAATACTGTGGCTGATACTTGGCATTTCAGCAATCTGCTGCGCATTAATACTCTGAGCAGCACCTGTCTTAGTACCGTTAAGGCCAGCCTTGCCAGATACTACAACTTCCTGCAACTCGCGTGCATCCTCCTGGAGAGAACAAGAAAGGTTCTGGCTCTCACCCAAGTTCAAGGAAACATCCTTGAACGTCTTAGACTGATAGCCAATGTAAGATACCTCTACTTTGTAAGGACCTCCAGGACGCATACCCTGGATTGAGAAACGACCATCCAGGTTGGTCACTGCGCGATAAACAGTACCTGATGGTTGGTGGGTTGCTGTCACCGTAGCACCGATGACTTCCTCGCCTTGCGATGTCACCTTACCACTGATACCAGAGGTGGTTACCTGTGCCATAGCCACCGAAACTACGAGCACCAGCATGGCGATAAGCAATTGCAATCTTTTCTGCATACTAAAAATGAAATTTAGTTAATAATGAAGAAGCATAAACTTCCTATTTTTATATTATGCTGCAAATTTAAACAAAATTTTTGATATAAATGTTACAGAGACATGAAAAAAAAGTTTTTTATGCAAAAAAAATCCACACTAACGTTTTAGTGTGGATTTCTTACAGCTTTTTAGTCTTTGCGAAGCCATATCCGCATCACTTTGCGGCGGATTGCTATCATGTTGAGTACCGATACTATCAAGAACAAAACCAATCCCAAAGCAATGGCGGGACACATGGTTCCTTCCTCTATATCGGGATAAAGGGCTTCTATAAAATCCATGTAATAATCACGGATGAAGAACAAGATGCACCATGCCACAAGGAGCACCACCACATTGAGAACGATGGTAAGCCAAAGGTAGGGCATCGCCACATTGCCAGGACTATAACCTATGAGCAAGAGGTTCTCCAACTTGGAGGAGTTCTTCTGTACCAAAAGGTAGATGCTGAGCATCAGGATATAGAAACTGAGCACAGAGATAACCAAACCTATCACCATGACCATCAGGACTATCATCCTCAGAAAATAAGTGGTCTTTTCGGCATCCAACTTATCGGTTTCCACCTCATAGCCATTGTCTTCAAGGTATTTGGTAATATTCTCATCTCCAGGATTGCCCACCTCTACGATAAGTCGTGTAGGGTCGCTATGCTCTTCGGGAGCAAACTCATGATTGCTCCAGTCCATGAATGCCTGTGGCACAAGTATGGTATTGAGGCGAGAAGAGAAGCCGATCACCTTTCCTTTGAACTGTTCTTTCTTGCCACCTGCCTGAATGAAAATATGGAAATCTATCATTCCCATCAATCCGTCGCTGATCTTTGGAAGCGAATGACTCTGTGCAAAACCAAAGTTGTACATATTAATATAGGTACGCGGAAGGATGATGGGCACTTCCTGACTACCTGGCTCATACTTCCAATCCTTGAGAGGCACATCGACAAAACCGTCGGGCACACTTTCGAAAAAGAGTTCGCTATTGAGCACATTCACGCCATTGACACCCATCGAGGCATCCACCTTGTACTCGGTAGAGGTAAACTTTCCTATCTTCTTGACAAACTTTTGCGAGGAGATATCGTCCACATCACTGCCCGAGAAGGTATTGGTACGACCACTGAGGGTGTTGCCCATACCTATTTTCTTACTCATGATGAGGTAGTCGGCCTTCATAAAACTGTCTTGCTGGGTGAAGACAGGCAGCACATCCTTGTAAAACTGAAAGCCGAAAAGAACGATGAGCATACCGAAAAGGTTGGCAAAGGCAAAACCTACAAACTGTGGTATGCTGATATGCTGACGTAATAATTTCCAAACGAGTTCCATTACACCTTATTATATATATATAATGTATGAAGTACTATTTGTTATAAATCTCTCTACAGCATCAAGGTCTTCTCGTAAGGCAAGTCCATATGCTTTCCGATACTGGTAACTATGACGCCTGCACCTTGCGCCTTGGCCTCCGCCATCATGATGTCGCCCATAATACGTGAGTTATTGTCGTCGAGATGACTGATAGGCTCATCAGCAAGAAGAAAGTCGAAGGGCTGGCAGAGAGAACGGATCATAGCCACACGCTGCTGCTGTCCAAACGACATGCGACCGATCTTGGCATCCACCTTGTCGGCTATTCCCAACATGTCAAACCATTGGAGTATCTGCTGACGACTCTTGAAGCCTGTGAGTTTGTTCTTGATTTCTACGTTTTCCATCGCCGTAAGTTCTGGAAACAAACGCAACTCCTGAAACAGATGACTGATGTGGCGCTTGCGTATCTCTACCCAGTTGGCTACCTTATAAGCGGCCGTATCATCCTCATCAAACATCACGCTGCCGCTATAATCGTGACGATAGCCAACCACATAACTGCAAAAGGTACTCTTACCTTTTCCACTGTCGGCCTCTACAAGATAAAGATGTCCCTTTTCGAAAGAGACATCCTGACTCCATATCTCTGAATGAAGGTCATCACGCTGGGCGAAGACCTGTGGGAGAACGGAACGAAAGTTGATTGTGTTCACTTTTTTATATATTGTATATGTTTAAAGTTTTTATGTTGTATACCTTATTTCTTTATTGCAAAGTGTAGACCACGGCTTTGAGCTGTCCAAACAAGGGAGCCAGGAGTCCTGTCACAGCCTGCAAGGCATTATCGCCAGAGCCCGCCTTTCCCAGATTGACAACCATGACCATCTTCTGACCTTTTATCATTTGCTGGATGTGTTGGTCGATGGGATGATTGGAAGGAAGAATGGAGTATTCTGCCGAAAGCTGGTCGTTACCGCTAAAGAATTGTTTGTCGTCAGATACTCCGAAGTAGAAACTGGTCTTGCCACTGGAATAGCAGTAGGCGTTCTTCTTCCAGTTGCCAATGGTGCTTCCCTTGGGGCACGACTGTTTCCAATAGTCTATATCCGAAAGCCACTTGGCATGACTCAGCCTTGCCGCCATCGTCATCTGCATATTGTCGGTACCCAACGATGGCATCACAATGGCCATATCGCCATCCACACTCCGAATGATATTATCCATGTCGATAGCAGCATTGATGCCCATCAACAGTGTCTGCAGTCCCTGGTTGCTCTGCACCAAAGGCAGGAAACGGGTTCCTTCCACATTCATGAAGATACCTGCCAAGGCATCATTGGGCATACTCTTCACATAGTCACCCTTGATAGGACGATAAACTGTCTGCGACTGCTGCAAGGCCTGGTTAATGCTTTTGTTGAAAGAGAAGGTCTTGCCCGATATCTTCAGAATACCATTCTCTACCTTCATGCCTGCGGCTATTACTATCTGTGAGGCATCGGCATCCTTGGGAGCACCAAGGGTGAAAGGCGCAACAAACTTCTCGGGCAGAGCCTGGACCTGAGCCACCATGGCTATGGGCGAATCGATGCTGTCGAGTTGGGCAAAGAGTCTGGACGACTTGACACCAGCATCCTCGTCGGCATTAAGAAACCTTACCATTTGTCTTTGCAAGTCAGCACGGGCATCTGCCACTACTGGTCCCATGACAAGCAGTGCCTTAGATGAGAAGCCTACCAGCCATGAATCTTTCAGCACGGCAAAGTGGAAACCCTTGCGCTCTGTCAATTCTGTGCAAATATGCTTTTGGGATAATTGATTGAGCCAATTACTGATATTGTCCTCATCGGCAACCTTGGCACAGAGTCCCAAGTTGCCATCAACAGTTTCAAAAAGGTAGAGTTTCTCTGTAACATCGATACCACAGTCGGAAACATTCTCCACATGCAGCATTGACTTCAGAATATTCTCTTTGTCTACCCCTTTGCCATCACCATCCGTCGTTTGCATGTCTACCGAAATGAGGGCAGTGCTCTTGGATGGTATGGCATTCAGGTAATCGTTATCCGAACAAGCAGCCATCAGCACGATTTGCAGAAGTGCGATGGCATAAAGAAAAACATTTTTCATTTGCATCATAATCTTTATACTCTTCAACTCTCTCTACAGGCGACGAGCCAAATTGGCCATCGTCACAGCCACCAGTCCGGCAGTCTCGGTACGAAGTCGGCTGGTGCCCAATGTCACTGACTCATATCCTGCCTTGACAGCCATACGAACCTCATCTATCGAGAAGTCACCCTCAGGGCCAATGAGCACCGTCACGTCAGCATCCTCATCAGGACAGGCCTTTGTGAGTTCTGTAAAGAGGTCTTTCTTCTCTATTTCCTCATAGCAATGACAGATAAACTTCCTGCCCTTGCGGGGTGTATTGATAAAGTCGCGGAAATTTACCATCTGGTTGACAATGGGCTTCCACGCTTTATGACTTTGCTTGACTGCAGAGACGATGATCTTATCAAGCCTTACAGTCCGCATCACCTTGCGCTCGGAGAACTGGCTGTTCAGGAAGGAGAGCTCGTTGAAGCCCACCTCGGTAGCCTTCTCTGCCATCCACTCTATACGGTCCATCATCTTGGTAGGAGCAATGGCCAAGTGGACATGCCCACGCCAGGCAGGTTGCTGCGGCATCACCTCCTTCACCTCATACATACAGCGCTTGGTGGCAGCCAATGTCACCTCAGCACGATAGAAGTTTCCCACACCGTCCATCAGGAACATCTCGTCACCACTCTTGATGCGCAATACTCTCAGGGCATGAAGCGCCTCATCCATTGGCATCTCGGTCTCGGTAGCCGCATCGGGCACATAGAAAAATCTGGTCTCTTTCATCAGTCTGTCATTAGTTTGTTTCTGGTTTATCTCCCTTGGGATGTCGCTTTTTCAGCTCATCACGCAGGCTGGAAGCCAACTCGTAGTTTTCGTTCTCTATAGCTTTGCGTAATGACTCCTCCAACATCTTGTCGGTGATGACATTCACTGGCACAGCCATCTGCGTGAAATTAGGATTGTATTCTGCCGATTGTTTGGTCATCAAACCACGATCGGCATAAATCTCCATTCCGGTAATGAGCGACAGCAGGATGCCATCCGTACAGCGTATATTCTTCTTCTCGCCTGTCTCTGTGTTACGAAGACATGACATATACTTGCCTTCATGCAAAGCATAGATTTCGAAACGATAGGTGAGAAGAAATGAAAATGGCATCAGTTCTGCCAACACTTCAGGAAGCAAGTCATTTCTCTCCTTTATCATATTGGGATCCATGCGTAACCTGATCTGATAGGCCTGATGGCGATCACAAGGTATCACCAACTGACGTTGCTCTGCCACATCCACAAGCACAGCCAACACCAGATTGTCGGATCCCAATATCTGGGATAATCCTTTGAATTTTAATCTTACGTTACACATTTTTCTTTCAGTTTTATTTGCCCAGTCGCATCCTCAGGAATACGACTAAGCTTTCTTGGGTCTGAATATAACAGCAAAAGATACTGCTACTACCAATGCATAACCGGCAAAAATAAGCCAGCATGGTGCCCACTGGGTCACACCATTTGCATCGGTATAACTATTGACAACAGCCTGAGCCGACAGGGTTCCTACTGTGGCTCCGATACCATTGGTCATCAACATAAAGAGTCCTTGCGCACTGGAGCGGATAGAAGAATCCGTAGTCTTGTCGACAAACAGAGAGCCTGAAACGTTGAAGAAGTCGAAGGCCACACCGTAAACCAACATGGAAAGGACAAACATCCATACACCACTGCCAGGATTGCCTATTCCGAAGAGACCGAATCGCAACACCCAGGCAAACATGGCTATCAGCATCACATTCTTGATGCCATAACGATTCATGAAGAACGGTATCAGCAGGATACAGCACGTCTCGCTGATCTGAGAGAGCGAAATAAGGATATTGGCATGGTTCACACCAAAGGTACCCGCATACTGTGGATCGGCTCCAAACGAGGTGATGAATGGATTGGCAAAGCCATTGGTAATCTGCAGACTTACACCCAACAGCATGGAGAAGATAAAGAAGATGGCCATGCGCTTCTCCTTGAACAGAGAGAAGGCACGCAGTCCGAAGGCATCCACAAAACTCTTGGTCTCACCCTTGGCGCTGACAGGACATGCTGGCAACGTAAAGGTATAAAGGAACAGAATGCAGCTGACCACACCAGAAGCAACAAACTGATTCTGATTGGGCTGAAATCCCATCAAGTCGACAAACCACATCATACAGATGAAACCTACCGTACCAAACACACGAATCGGAGGAAAGTCTTTTACCGTATCCATACCCGCAAGAGTCAAGGCATTGTAAGCCACAGAGTTGGTCAAAGCCAGCGTAGGCATATAGAAGGCCACGCTGAGTGTGTAGATCCAAAATACCATACCAAGATTACCGGTCATTCCCATATAGGCTGCGCCAAACATGAAGAGAGCAGCCATGAGATGACAGAAGCCCAACAGCCTTTGTGCCGGCACCCAACGGTCGGCAACAATACCCATAAGAGCAGGCATAAAGATAGACACCACGCCCTGTACGGCATAAAACCATCCTATCTGAGAAGCCATTCCGATTTTTCCCAGATATGTTCCCATAGATGTCAGGTAAGCTCCCCATACTGCAAATTCAAGGAAGTTCAATAACGCTAAGCGTACTTTCAAGTTCATTTTGGTAATAGTATTTTTTCTGTTTCCGCAGGTTCCGGACAAATGTTGCCAGTTTCCGACACATGCGGAATTTGGGTTATTTATATAACTGCAAAGATAACGAATATTATTGAAATAAAAACACAAAACGCAAAATTATCCGTTCCAACATGGGATATTTAACAAATTATGTGTAATTTTGCAGCCTGTTTAATTAAATAAGAGAGAGATGTTATTCAGTTTTTTTGTTACGTGTAATAAGATAGGAGCCTTTACCTTGGGCGGTGGCTATGCCATGATTCCTATTATGGAGAGAGAGTTTGTCGACCGCCATAAGTGGATGGACAAACAGGAATTTATGGATATTATGGTAGTGGCACAGGCCACACCGGGCATCTTTGCCATCGATATGGCAAGTCACATCGGATATAAGCTGCGCGGAATATGGGGAGGCATCGTGGGAGCTATAGGCATTGCGCTGCCTTCCATCATAGCCATCATCATCATTGCCATGTTCTTCAGACAGTTCAAGGACAACTACTGGGTGGAGAAGTTCTTTGCCGGCATCAGACCGGCAGTAGTAGCCCTCATCGCTGCTCCTTGCTTCAAAATGGCAAAAACTGCCAAGATAAATCGCTACAATGCCTGGATTCCTGTAGCCAGCTGCGCCCTCATCTATCTTTTAGGCGTCTCACCCATCTACATCATCATTGCGGCTGGCGTGTTGGGATGGCTGTATGGAAAGATGAGAAAGGTAAAAAAGTAAAAAGGTAAAAAAGTAGAAAGGTAAAAGAGTAAAAAGGTAAAAAGGTAAAAAGAGCATTCTTGCTTTTAAAAGTAAAATACAAAGACTATGTTATTTCTGAAATTATTCATCATATTCACGAAAATAGGTACGTTCAACTTTGGAGGTGGCTATGCCATGCTGTCGCTCATTCACAACGAGACTGTCGTAAAAAACCAATGGCTCAGCAATGCTGAGTTTACTGACATCGTAGCCATCAGCCAGTCTACACCGGGACCAATCGGAATCAACTGCGCCACATACGTGGGTTACACTTCCACCCTGCATGCTGGTTATCCCGAATGGGCGGCTATTCTGGGAGCTATTCTCGCCAGCTTGTCTATCATGTGGCTGCCTTTCGTCATCATGATTCTCATCAGTCATTATCTGATGACACACAAGGACTCTAAAATAGTGAAAGATATCTTTGCCGGACTGCGCCCTGCCATCATAGGACTCATTGCTGCCGCTGCGCTTCTGCTGATGAACAAAGACAACTTTGGCTCACCTCAGGACAATCCCAATGTCTTCGGAATCAGTATTGCCATCTTCGTACTGGCTTTCTATCTCACCGCCTTCAAGAAAGCCAACCCCATCCTACTGATGCTGACCTTTGGCTGCTTGGGACTGATAATTTACTAACAGAAAGCTTCCTGAGGCATAAAAAGAAAATCCTCACTCAATAAAGCCACTTGCTTTGTTGAGTGAGGAAAAAAAAATTGATTGTCTCACGACAACCAATCTTTTATTAACCTTAATAATCTAATACCATGAAAAACACATTGCAAAAGTACTACTTTTATTTAGAACTCCAAATGTTTCTATAAAGAAAATGTAGTTATTTAACCTTTCTTAAATATTTTACCACTCCAGTTAAACTTTCTTTGCACTTTTATGGCATTAATTATTTTTTTATCTTCTGCTGAGAGCAATGGCAGAGCAAGACGGAAAACGATGGCATTCTCATGCTGCATGAGCAATGCACTCATCATCCTGGGCTCTATCATCGCCTTGAGTTCTTCAAAACGTGACATACTCATCGTATCTGGTCTTTGCAACAGACTTTCACAAACTCCTTGAATGTCTTCTCCATCAAAACAATGAGTCATCTCGAGTTGTTGCCACCGCTGATCGAAGAACATCACCTCGCTCTCCTTTTCGGGTGCTGCCAAGGTTCTTACCATACAAATGATGGAGTCACCACCAGTTTGTGGCAACTTTTTTAATTGTAAGGTACATACTCTGCTGAGTCTTATCTGCATGAAATCATTGGTCAGCGTATCCATAACACTTGTATCACCCAACGACGTAGTGACCTCTGCCTTTACCTTCATATCCTGCAATTCCGTAAACTCCACACGCATATTCTGCGTGAGGACAGGAACCAAGGAATCTGGCATCGACACCCAGAGTTCTCTCAACGACTTGGCTTGTACTGCTAATGCCACCACAAGGGCACAGAGTACGGTAAATATCTTCTTTCTGTTCATACCTTTTCTGTAGTTTACGACAAAAGTACGGAAAAAAAACATAATCCACAAGTTTTCTTCTGTTTTTCTGCATTTTTCCACTGACATAAGACGTAACAGAAAACCATTACCAATTTTATTTTTGTCTTTATACATTTAAAGTAACTACTCTGCATATAGCCATATGTAGTTACTTTAAAATCGTTAAACCACATTGAAATCTCCGTTCAAAGCCTCTGAACGGAACTTTTATAGGCTAAAGAAAACATTTATATAATATAGGAGAAAAAAATCTCCTGTATTAAGCGATAGTTTCTTTGGGTTGTAAGGCTGATAACACAAGTATAGCATTTGTAACTATCAGTTCTCCATATGGGTGCTGAGTAGTTGCCATTTACACCTTATTAGATAAAAAAAACTTAACGAGCGAGAATAAAAAATGGAAACAGTTGTACAAGAGACAATAAAAGTGTATCTTTGCCGAACAAAGAGAGATACCCCACACATGTTGGGTAAAAACAAAAAGTCAATAAACATTTGATTATGAAAATAAAATTTATCATGGGACTTGTATTAGTTCTGTTTGTATCATTATTAGTTGCATCATGCAATAATGACGACGAGGAATCATTGGAGCAAGAATTTGCTCATGTATTGGATAATCATGGAGTTGCGTACTCTTTCAGCGACAATGGAAACTGTTTCGGTGATGGCGGTGGCATAGTTCAAGCGGACTTTGACAATATGTTCATTGGGCATGGATGGAAGCACTATGCTACATGGGAAATAGTCAAGAACGGCAAAAGAAAGTCTGCTGAATATTACAGCAACATGTTAGGCTTAGCTCCAGAACAATACTATTTTGATAGTAATACGAAACTGACTACATATTGTCGTTCTGACATCTCCGGTGGCGCAGTAAAGAAGAATGAAGTTACTTATAGATTTTTAGATAATTACAATGGTACGTCGCGTACAGTCTTGTTGCTTGACAACAACGAATATATTCAGATAACAGGATGGATGTTAGGCGCTCAACCAAGTTTCTGCATGGTTCATCCGTTGGGAATAAAAGCAGATGGAACAACCGTCTATGGTGTCTCAATCTATGTGCAGATGACAGACAAAGAACTGAAGGCTATGCAGGATAGTGCCAAATAAAATATCGATCAAGCATTATGAAGAACCTTCCATACATAGTGTTCAGTTTTCTTATGCTTTGTGCATTGTGCACAAGCATAAGCAGCTATCACCGAACAGAATACATGATAGCACAGGATGTGAATCAGGCTTTGAAGCAAGTTCTTGTGAAAATGCCTGACAATGTGGTTACCACAGACACCATACGCTGTTATCGCAACTGCCTCACCATTGCCGAATTGAAAGATACGGCAGGTATTGCCATGCGTACTGTGCGCAGAGATGGACGTTGGGAAACCAAGATGGTGGCAGAGGCTAATTGCAACTTTGCTACGACTTTCATGATGTCCGACCAAAAGGCGTCGGGCTCTCTTTTGTTTATCGGGATGCTATGGCTGTTAGGTAGTTTGTGGTATGTAAGAAAGAATAAGCCGGAGCTGATAGTTCAAGGTTTGGCGTACGGAGGTATTGTGTTTCATGATGATAAATTTATGACCGTATCGGGTGAGGAGATACGTCTTACTCCAATGCAACACTCCCTGCTCGAAATGTTCATAACGACAGATTCTCATACCCTATCGAAACAGGAGATTTGCGACCAACTATGGCCTAAGAAACCTGATGCAAGCGATACACTTTATACGCTAATCAAACGTATAAAACCTATCATAGAGACACATAGCACGCTGAAAATCGAATCAGATCGGGGTAAGAGTTACAGTTTGAAACTCAAATAGATAGGCGTTTGTCAGCCAATTGTCAGGGAAATGTCAGACTAAATAATTGGCTATCTTGTAAAGAGGATATAAATTTGCGCCATAAAACAAAAAATGGTGCAAAATGAAACGATTATTAACAATTTCAATTATTATGACTTCTGCATTCTCCGCTTATGCTCAGAATGTAGACAAGACTATCATGCTTGATGAAGTAACGGTAAAAGCCGCTAAGGTAGTAAACAAATCTGACGGCATGCTCATCTATCCTACCGATGCACAGAAGCAGGCTTCGAACAATGGTTACAGCATTCTTGAGAAACTCACACTTGCCAATATTCGTATTGACAACATCAGCCATACTATTACTGCTATTGATAACAGAGGTAGCGTTCAACTGAGAGTAAATGGCATTGTTGTAGGCAAACAGGAGATGTTGGCTCTCAATCCAAAGGATATTGCCAAGATAAACTTTATAAACAACCCCAGCGTTCGTTATGGCGAAAGCATTGCCTATGTAATTGATATAGTTACACGCAGGAGCGAGAGCGGTTATACTATTGGCACGGACATAACTTCGGCTCTTACCACCTTGCAAGGCGACGGCTCGGTGTATGGTAAATGGAACCACGGAAAGAGTGAATGGTCGCTTTCGTATGATGTGAGTGGATATAAAAACAAAGGCGAAAAGAGCAAGCAGTTGGCAGAATACACCTTGACAGACGGCAGTATCTACACTATTGAGCGAAACGATGTGGAGTCGCTTAGAAAAGCTATCGCACACGAGGCAAAGCTAACTTACAACTGGGCAGACTCCACAGCAACCGTCTTTCAAACATCCTTGAGTGGAACTTTCAATAACACCCCCGACAACTATAATATTAAGGACATCACGGATGGCAGTCGCCAATACAGAGCGACAAGCCGGGATAACGACAAGAGCTATTCGCCTGTATTGGATATTTATTTCTTTCGTCAGTTCACTCCACGTCAGTCGTTTACAGCCAATGCAGTTGGCACCTATATCTCCACACAGACCAATAGTTTCTATGATGAGGGAACACCATATCAATATGCGGTAGACGGCAAAACGGCTTCTTTGCTTTCTGAAGTAATATATGAGAACAGGCTGAAGCCCTTTACTCTCTCCACAGGTCTGAACTATAGTTACAAATATACCAAGAACGACTATCGGGGTGACGCTTCCTCTTTGACCAGGACGAACAACAACCGCCTGTACGCCTTTACCGAAATCAAGGGCATGCTAAAGCAACTGCGCTATACATTAGGTACAGGTGCGAGTTATATCCATTACACTCAGAACGGTCACAGATACAACTACTGGACTTTCCATCCCAAGGCTTCGCTGACATATCAATTCAATAACAATATGCAGTTGAGTTATACATATCAGATGCAGGACAAAGTGTCTCGCATTGCCATGACCAGTGATGCTACCGTCCGCACCAACAGTATGGAATGGACAGTAGGCAATCCCGACCTGAAGCCTTCACACGACATGGACCATCGGTTGCTGCTATCATATAACACCCAACGATTGCAAACCTTAGTGGAAGGCTACTACAAGCAATGCCTCAAACCTAACATGGCACACTACGAACGGACCGATGACAATCAATTCATCTATACACAGATCAATCAAAAGGAAATAGACGCATTGGACGTCATGGCATACGCCAGCTATTGGCTCTTGCCCGAGAAGCTTCAGATGGCCGCAAACGGAGGAATATACAGATGTTTCAATTTCGGCTACAACTATACACACTGCTACACATCATGGTACTACGCAGGCAACATCACGGCTTATCTCGGCAAATTCACGTTGCAAGGATATGTAGACAACGGCAACCGATTCTTTGAGGGCGAGTCGAAAGGCTACAACGGAGCCTATTCCGCTCTGAAAGCATCCTACACCTGGCGCAACTGGCAATTCTCTTTGTCATGGGTCAATCCATTCCGCAGTCATTACAAGTCGTACGAGAACGAACTGCTGAACCGAAATCTCTATAAACGCACCATCGGCTATTCCAAGGACAGCGGCAACCTATTGTCGCTCAACATCTCCTGGCGCATCAACCAAGGCAGCAGACATAAGTCGGCAGAAAAGACAATCAGCCTCAGCGATAAAGACAATGGTATCATAAAATAGATATGAACGATTTCTTTATACAATAGAAAGGCATATAAACAGACAAAAAAGCCATCGCTGCAATAGTAGCGATGGCTCATTATTTTATATAGTTTTAAATTATTCCTCAACAGCAGCCTGGGCGGCAGCCAAACGTGCGATAGGCACACGGAATGGAGAGCAAGACACATAATTCAAGCCTACCTTGTGACAGAACTTAACAGATGAAGGCTCACCGCCATGCTCACCACAGATACCACATTTGAGATCGGGACGAGTGCCACGACCCTTCTTGACAGCCATCTCCACCAACTGACCAACACCTGTCTGGTCGAGAACCTGGAATGGATCGACATTCAGAATCTTCTTCTCCAAATAAACAGGCAAGAAGCTGGCAATGTCGTCACGGCTGTAGCCGAATGTCATCTGAGTCAAGTCGTTAGTACCGAAACTGAAGTACTCAGCCTTTTTGGCAATATAGTCAGCTGTAAGGGCTGCACGAGGAATTTCAATCATGGTACCTACCTTGAATGGAATCTCAATGCCTTCCTGCTCGAAGAGTTCCTTGGCAGTGCTGCGGATTACCTGCTCCTGCAGATCAAACTCGTTGACGATACCGATGAGAGGAACCATGATCTCTGGCTGAGGATCGAAACCTTCCTTCTTCAACTGGATGGCAGCACCCAGGATAGCCTTTGTCTGCATGGCGGTAATCTCTGGATAGGTATTACCAAGACGACAACCACGATGACCCAACATTGGGTTGGCCTCACTCAGAGAGTTGACACGCTTCTGGATTTCCTCAACAGAGATACCCATCTCTTCAGCCATCGTCTTCTGACCTGCCAAATCGTGAGGAACGAACTCATGCAGAGGAGGATCGAGCAAACGAACGTTTACTGGATGACCGTCCATAGCCTTCAAGATGCCATAGAAGTCCTGCTTCTGATAAGGTAGAAGCTTGGCGAGAGCCTTCTCGCGACCTTCCTTCGTACCAGAAAGAATCATCTCACGCATGGCCTTGATCTTTTCATTCTCAAAGAACATGTGCTCAGTACGGCACAAGCCGATACCTACAGCACCAAAGTTGCGTGCCACCTCAGCATCATGAGGCGTATCAGCATTGGTACGAACTACCAACTTGGTGTATTTATCGCAAAGGTTCATCAACTCAGCAAAGTCGCCTGTCACCTCTGCAGGCTTGGTCTTTACCTCACCGTTATAAACCTCACCTGTAGAACCATTCAGAGAAATGAAATCACCCTCGCGAAGCAGCACTCCGTCGATTTCTACTGTACGGGCCTTATAGTCTACATTGATTGCGCCAGCACCTGACACACAGCACTTACCCATACCACGAGCTACTACGGCTGCATGAGAAGTCATACCGCCACGGGCTGTCAAGATACCTTCGGCAGCATTCATACCAGCCAAGTCCTCAGGACTGGTCTCGATACGAACCATGATTACGCGGTGTCCACTCTCGTGCCACTTCTCTGCATCATCAGCAAAGAATACAATCTGGCCGCTTGCAGCACCTGGCGAAGCAGGCAAACCGCGAGTCAGCACCTTGGCCTGCATCTGAGCAGACTTGTCGAATACTGGGTGCAGAAGTTCATCAAGCTTGTTGGGCTCACAACGCTTAAGAGCAGTCTTCTCATCGATTTCGCCCTCGTGGAGCAAGTCCATGGCAATCTTAACCATAGCAGTTCCAGTACGCTTACCATTACGAGTCTGAAGGAACCAGAGATGGCCTTCCTGTACGGTGAACTCCATATCCTGCATATCATGATAGTGCTTCTCCAACTTGTTCTGGATATCATTGAGCTGAGCAAAAATCTCTGGCATATTCTCCTCCATAGAAGGATATTTTGTGGCGCGAGTTTCCTCGTCAATGCCCTGAAGTTTTGCCCAACGTATAGAACCTTCCTTAGTAATCTGCTGTGGTGTACGGATACCGGCAACCACGTCCTCGCCCTGGGCATTGACAAGATACTCACCATTGAAGAGATTCTCACCTGTTGCTGCATCACGGCTGAAGCAGACTCCTGTTGCGGATGTATCGCCCATATTACCGAATACCATGGCCATAACAGATACAGCTGTACCCCACTCTGCGGGAATGCCTTCCATCTTGCGATAGAGGATGGCACGCTCGTTCATCCAACTGTCGAATACGGCACAGATAGCGCCCCAAAGCTGATCCATAGGATTGTCGGGGAAGTCCTTGCCTGTCTGCTGCTTGATGGCTGTCTTGAATGCCTTGACGAGTTGCTTCAGTTCTTCGACTGTCATTTCGTTGTCGAGAGTAATTCCGCGCTGCTTCTTCACGTCCATGATAATAGCCTCGAATGGATCGATGTCTTCCTTGTTGACAGGCTTCATGCCAAGCACAACATCGCCATACATCTGTACGAAACGACGATAGCTGTCGTAAGCGAAGCGCTCATTGCCTGTCTTGCGAGCCAATCCCTCTACTACCTCGTCGTTCAAACCAAGGTTGAGGATAGTATCCATCATGCCTGGCATAGAAGCACGGGCACCAGAACGAACACTGACAAGAAGAGGATTCTCCACGTCACCGAACTTCGAGTTCATCAAAGTCTCAATATGCTGAACCGCCTTCTCTACTTCTTCTTTGAGAAGGGCTACAACGTCTTCCTTGCCTTTTTCAAAGTATTCATTACAAACATCGGTTGTGATAGTAAAACCTGGAGGAACGGGGACACCAATAAGATTCATCTCTGCCAAGTTGGCTCCCTTACCACCAAGCAAGTTTCTCATGTCGGCCTTGCCTTCCGCCTTACCATTACCAAAGGTATAAACTCTTTTTACACTCATAGTTGAATAGGTTTGTTATTTTTAGTTATTGTTTTTTTATGATGCAAATATACAACTTTTATTCTGTTCCACCAAACATAAAACCAACTTTTTGCTATCTCCACTTTACATTTTAGGTTGTTTACGTACACACAGACACATTTTAAAGAGCAAACAATGCTACTACTCTATAAAAGCATCGTCATTCCGTATTCGGGGACTGTCTTTTTGCCTACCTGGCCATTACGACACAAAAGATTCCACGGCTCTATACACCTTATTATATATAGAGACCATGGAATATAGTAATGATTGCCAAGCGGGCAACGTTAAGAAAAACGATTACAGCTTGGACAGACGATCCAGATAATATTCTCTTACGTCATTCCAATGATAGTAAGGCCACATATCAGTCTTCACAGCCACATGCACTTCCTTCTCATTGTGAAGGAACTTCACCAGGATGTCGCCTTTCTTGTTCTCAAAGAAAACGATCTGGATATTCGCCGCCATCGGAGAAGCCTTGAAGTCGCACCAATGCTTGTACACCTCGGCAGGTCCAGCTACTGACACATCAAAGTTTTCTACCTGCAGCAGCGCCAACAGAGGAATCACGTTGCCGTCATGACCGAAACGCAAAGTGGCGGCAATCGAGCGATTCTTGATAGCAGAGTCTGCCGACTCGATGATATTCTGGACCAAAGCCGGTTATAATAGACGACCAAAGCCAGTCATAATAGATGACCAAAGTCGGTCGTAATAGATGAGCAGGACAAGACACAAGAGAAGAACGACATCGGACACAAATAAAACCCGACAAGTACTTAGTAACCAAACGACTTGCAGAAAGACTAAGGATAAAAAATATCTACAAGTCTTTCATGGTTCACATTTTTTTTGTAACTTTGCAACCAAAATTTAAAAGAATCATGGCAAGAAAGAAAAAACCATTACCATTACTCGAAAATGTCACCATAGAAGCCGTAGCCGCTGAGGGCAAGTGCATCACGCACGTAGACGACAAGGTTGTCTTCGTCCCTTTCTGTGTACCAGGCGACATAGTAGACCTGCAGGTAGTAAAAAAGAAACATAAATACTGCGAAGCCAAAGTAGCTCGCTTCATCCAGAAAAGCAAAGTTCGTCAAGAGCCTATGTGCGAGCATTTCGGCATCTGCGGCGGCTGCAAATGGCAGAATCTTCCCTACGAGGAGCAGATAAAGGCCAAACAGCAACAGGTGGAAGACCAGCTCACACGCATCGGAAAGATAGAACTGCCCGACTTCCGCCCTATCATGGGAAGTGTGAAGACTCAGGAATATCGCAACAAGATAGAGTTCGGCTGCAGCAACAAGCGCTGGTTCACAGCCGAGGAACTCGCCCTGCTGCCAAAGAAAGAAGACGACACTGTGACCTCGCTCAAGGAACGCCATGCGCAGAATGCTATAGGTTTCCACATCACAGGCGCTTTCGACAAGATTTACCCCATCAAGAAATGCTGGCTGATGGACAATCTCTGCAACGAGATTCGCAACTTTGTCTTCGAGTATGCCGATTCACATGACTATACTTTCTACGATCTCCGTGAACAGCACGGATTGCTGCGCGACATGATGATACGCAACTCCAACACCGGAGAATGGATGCTCGTGTTCCAGTTTCATTACGACGAGGAGGGCGATGAGCAGAAGGCTCTCGAGCTGATGCAGCAAGTGGCCGACAAATTTCCACAGATCACATCACTCATGTACGTGGACAACCAGAAGGGAAACGATACCTTCAACGATCTGGAACTGAGCCTCTTCAAGGGCAACGACCATATCTTTGAGTTGATGGAAGACCTGAAGTTCAAGGTCGGACCAAAGAGTTTCTATCAGACCAATACCGAACAAGCCTACCACTTGTACTGCGTGGCACGCGAGTTTGCCAACCTTACAGGCAAAGAACTCGTGTACGACCTCTATACAGGAACAGGAACCATAGCCAACTTTGTGGCACACAAAGCCAAGAAGGTAATAGGAATCGAATACGTGCCTGAGGCTATCGAAGATGCCAAAGTCAACTCGCAGGTAAACAATATCGAGAATACGCTTTTCTATGCAGGCGACATGAAGGACATTCTGACAAACGACTTCATTGCACAGCATGGGCGACCCGACGTCATCATCACCGATCCACCACGTGCAGGAATGCATCCTGATGTCATCCAAGTCATCCTGAATGCTGCACCAGGCCGCATTGTGTATGTAAGCTGCAACCCAGCCACTCAGGCACGCGACCTTCAACTGATGGACGACTATTACAAGGTAGGAGCCGTACAGCCCGTCGACATGTTCCCTCATACACCGCATGTAGAGAACGTGGTACTGCTTGAAAAACGAAGCGATGCCGACATCAAACAGAAGCTCAAGGAGCGCAAGGAACGAGAGCAAGCGATAGCAGAAGCCAAGGCTGCCAAAGAGGCTGAGGCATTTGCCAAGGCTGAAGCTCAAGCAGAAGACCTGACCGAAGAAGAACAGAAAGCCTGCCAGGCTTAGCAATATTCTCCCCCAACAACATTCCCTCCTCGGTAATTCTGAAAGAACATGGATTTCCGAGGAGGATTTCTCCAAGAACAACAACACAATCTAAACTTATTAAGTGACGAAAAGAACAAATAACATTTTCGCCATTACTAAACCAAAACAGAGAGACATATAAAAAAATGAAAAGAGTATTCCTGATGGCGACTCTACTCGCCATGACTTTATTCTCGGCCTCAGCGCAGGAGAAAGAAAAGAGGTGCATACAACTGCCCTCATGGTTGGACAACCTGAAATTGTCGGGCTACGGCATGACACAGTATCAATACATCGGACAGGAAGGAGCAAAATCCAATACCTTCAACATCCGCATGGCGCGTATTGCACTCGAAGGCCGCATAGCTGGAGATTTCTACTGGAAAACCCAAATACAGTTTAATGGCAACACATCCAACTTGGGCAGCAGTCCAAGAATGGTTGACCTGTTTGCTGAATGGCAGAAATATGAGATGTTCAAGGTAAAGATCGGTCAGTTCAAAAACCCATTTACCTTCGAGAACCCCATGCACCCCATCGTACAGGGATTCATGAGCTACTCACAGAATGTAAGCAAGCTGGCAGGTTTCAGCGACCGTGCCGGAGAACACGCCTCCAATGGCCGCGACATCGGACTACAATTCCAGGGCGACTTCCTCAAGAACGCCAACGGCCGTAACCTCCTGCATTATCAAATAGGTGTGTTCAACGGACAAGGCATCAACACAAAGGACGTAGACAATCAGAAAAACATCATTGGCGGAGTATGGGTCATGCCTGTCAAAGGAATGCGCATCGGTGCCTTCGGATGGACTGGCTCTTATGCACGCAAGGGAACATGGAACGACGACGAGCAGGGCAATATCGTATATCAGAAAGACGCTGCCGGAAACCCTGTTCTCGATGAAAAGGGAAATCCGAAAAAAGAAACTTTCTCGGGCGTACGCAAACTGTCACAAAACCGATATGCCTTCTCCTTCGAGTACAACGTGAACGACTGGACACTCCGTTCAGAATACATTCATTCCACAGGTATGGCATTTGCCAAAAGCATCACCAACCACGGAGATGCCAACTCGAAAGACTGCAATCTGAACGGCAAGATAGGCAATAAGGCCCAGGGCGTTTATGCACTCGTCATCGCCCCTATAGTGAGCAAGAAGCTCTATGCCAAGGCACGCTACGACATGTATCAGGCCAACGGCAAGACCGACATGATGAGAACCCAATATGAGGCTGGTCTGAATTATCATATCAGCAAGAACTTCACCATCCTCACAGAATATGCGCTCATCAACGACCGCACTCTGCAGAAGCACAACTACTCCATGGCAGACGTAGAGGTTTGCTTCCGATTCTAAGGAAAACCAAAGCACCTGAAAGCAAGTCCGATCAACATAAAAAACTTTTTCGTTAAACCAAACGAGCAGGGTAAAACTTGTTTTTACTCTGCCGCCATAATAACGAGGAAAGATGCCCGTAAGCAAAATATATTCAATCAAAAACGACTTGGTAGAAATGCCAAGTCGGAAATATTAACTATAAGTAAAAGAGTATGCAAATGGAATCAGAACAAAGTACACATCGTACACACCATTCGCGCCATACACATCAACACAGCAGCACGTCCATGCGTGCATGCAGCCCACGACACAAAAAGCGCTTGATATTTAGCAAGTTACTATTCGCTTTTCTTCTCGTTTGCGCCCTGCTTGTCATTGCCGTCTGCGTATGGATTACGATTTATGGCATTTACTAAAATGAATAGGAGAAACCCACAGAGGCGAACTCCTTAAATTGCCAGTAGCTTTGACCATCCTTGCGTTGGGCCCCATCGTCGAATCGAGGATAGATAAAAACATTAGTGGAGATGTAGCGATTGAACTGAAAGGTTATCGTGTTCTCCCACTCCAATTCAGCACGCTTGTATGTGGTATAACCATACAAGCGTGTTTTCCATCTCAGGTTGTCAGCAAGCACCCAGTTCAAGTCAATCGTACATTCCGAACCATAGTCGGTCATTCCATGATGTCCCTCATCAAGACCATATCGGGTGGCAAGGTCAGCACGACCAACATACTTCCAGTTAAACGCAAAAGGTGCTATATGCACACTTCCCTTAAGACGGTGGTTCAGCCAGTCTACAGAATAGTCCATACCGACAGAGAGGTTGAGATTGAATGGCGAGAAGAAATCAGAATAAATCTTTTTGTCATTACTCTTCACACCATGCGTAAACTGAGTCTGGGCTATGAGCTGCAGAGTGTAGTACCAGCGCTTGGTGGCCTGCAGACCAACCTTGCCGGTATAACGAATCAAGTCTTCTGTGGTTTTGTACTTGTGAATAGTATCGCCACGCGATGTCTGATAACCAAGACGCAATTCCAACTTGTTGTCCCACTTCACCTTCTGCTTGTTGTTGTAGTTGGCCTGCATGGTTACACTACCCAAGAGCGAATAGTTACTCTCGCCTCCCTTATACCAGTTGTCCGACACATAGTTCTGCAAGAACTGAAGATAATAGTCGCCCCTGAAAGTCCAGAAGTTAGGCTTCGTCACCAAAATATCCATCGGAGCCACAGTAGGCTCAATAGCCACTGGTGCGACCTCTTTAACAATATCTGTAGCAACATGACGTGGAGCTGGTTCAGAGACAATCGGTGCACCCACACTCTCAAGGTGACTTTCGTGCACTCTCACCAAGTCGGGACGGTTCAGATACACATGCATCAGAGCCTGGTCGATAGCCGCCTGCAAAGAATCGGCAACAACACACTTCCCCGGAGCAAGCCGCAGAAAGCGGGCAGCAGGTTCATGATAAAAAGTAAGAGGAACAAAGAGTTGCGAATAACAACTATTGATCTTGGGCTTCACCAACGAGTCAATACGCTGTCTGCTTGCAGTCAACGAGTCCATATATTCTACCACCCTGTCTTTCTCTACCTTTTTCTTACCGTATCCACCCCTTTGTGCACACACCATTCCTGTCACACAAAAGGCCAACACTAATATATAATATCTTAAATTCATACTAAGCTTATTCATATTTGGGCACAAAGGTAACAAATAAATCATAAAAGCCACGCCAATATTTACAATAATTTTGGCTAATTCATAATTTTATAGTAACTTTGCAGCCAAAATATTCTAATTTAAATATAAAACATCGTGGCTGAAACAAAGTACATCTTCGTTACCGGTGGTGTGGTTTCTTCCTTAGGTAAAGGTATCATATCATCATCCATCGGAAAGCTTCTGCAAGCCAGGGGCTACAACATTACAATTCAAAAGTTTGACCCATACATCAACATCGATCCGGGCACACTCAATCCATACGAGCATGGTGAGTGCTATGTGACGGTAGATGGAATGGAAACGGATCTTGACCTCGGTCATTACGAAAGATTCACGGGCATCCAGACAACAAAGGCCAATTCGCTCACTACAGGACGTATCTACAAGGCTGTTATCGACAAGGAACGACGTGGCGACTATCTTGGCAAAACCATACAGGTAGTTCCTCACATCACCAACGAGATAAAACGCAATGTAAAATTGCTGGGGCAGAAGTATCACTACGACTTTGTCATCACAGAGATTGGTGGCACTATAGGCGACATAGAGAGTGCTCCATATATGGAAGCCATCCGACAGTTGAAATGGGAATTGGGCAAGAATGCTCTCAATGTGCACCTTACCTACGTGCCCTATCTGAAAGCAGCTGGCGAGTTGAAGACCAAGCCTACCCAACACTCCGTCAAGGAACTGCAGAGCGTAGGTATTCAGCCCGACATCTTGATTCTCCGCACAGAGAAACATCTCGAAGAGGGCATACTGAAGAAAGTGGCAAGTTTCTGTAATGTGGATATCGACTGCGTTATCCAGAGTGAAGACCTGCCAAGTATCTATGAGGTACCTGTCAACATGCAGAACCAGGGACTCGATACCGCCATCCTTCGCAAGATGGATGAGCCGATAGGCGAAAAGCCTGCATTAGGTCCTTGGAAAGCATTCCTCGACCGACGCAACAACGCCACAGAGGTTGTCAATATTGGTTTGGTGGGTAAATACGACTTGCAGGACGCCTACAAGAGTATTCGCGAAAGCCTTTCTCATGCAGGAACCTACAATGACCACAAGGTGAATATCACATTCATCAATTCAGAATATCTGACAGAAGACAATGTGGCAGAACGACTGAAAGGTCAGGACGGTATAGTCATCTGCCCGGGATTCGGTCAGCGAGGAATAGAGGGCAAGATAATAGCTGCTCACTATACCCGCACCCATGACATTCCCACCTTCGGCATTTGCTTAGGCATGCAGATGATCGTCATCGAGTTTGCCCGCAATGTCCTGGGTTACAAAGACGCAAACTCTCGAGAAATGGACGAGAAGACTCCACACAATGTCATCGACATCATGGAGGAGCAGAAGAACATATCAAATATGGGTGGCACCATGCGATTGGGAGCATACGAGTGTGTGCTGAAACAAGGTTCGCGCGTGTTCAATATCTACAAGAAAGAACACATACAGGAACGTCATCGCCATCGCTATGAGTTCAACAACAATTTCCAGCAGGAGTTTGAGAAGCATGGCATGATGTGCGTGGGACGAAATCCCGAAAGCGACTTGGTAGAAATCGTAGAGATTCCAGGCCTGAAGTGGTACATCGGTACTCAGTATCATCCAGAATACCAGAGCACCGTGCTGAAGCCACACCCACTGTTTATGGACTTCGTCAAAACAGCAATTGAAAACAAAAAATAAATATGAACAAAAACAACATTATCGGTTTCCTCCTGATAGCCCTTGTACTGATTGGGTTCAGTTGGTACTCACAGCCTTCTGCCGAAGAGCAGAGAGCAGCATTCGTTCAGGACTCCATCGCTAAGGCAAAACACGCCGAGATGGAAAAAGCTAACAAGGCTGCGGCGCTGCAGCGACAGGCTGAAGCTAAAGCCAAGGTTGAGGCTGACTCAACAGCCCTCTTCTACTCGGCTTTGAAGGGCAAGTCTCAGAAAATCGTTTTGAGTAACGAGAAAGTTGAGCTGACCCTCAACACCAAGGGTGGTACTGTCGAGAAGGCTGTAGTAAAGGGTTATGTGGGTCACGACCTCAAGGTGAAAGACGGCTCAAAAGACAAGAAGGACGTAACTCTCTTCGATGGCAACGACCAGAGCCTCAAGTTCATGCTCGAGGCTAAGGAAGCCAACATTATCACAAGTGACCTTTACTTTACTCCATCAAATGTCACAAAGACATCTGTCACCATGACAGCAGAGGCTGCTCCGGGCAAGACTCTCACTATGACTTATACATTGGGCAAGGACTACATGCTCCACATGAGCCTTCAAGCACAGGGCATGGCTGGATTGTTCTCGCCTAATTATAGCAAGATGGATGTTGACTGGAGCGACAAGGCCCGTCAACAGGAGCGCGGCTTCATGTTCGAGAACCGTTACACTACCCTCACCTATCACGATGTAGAGGGAGGTACCGACCATCTGAACGAGACAAGCGAGAAAATCGACGAGAAAATCGAAGAAACCATCGACTGGGTGTCTTTCAAGAACCAGTTCTTCTCTGCCATCATGATATCCAAGGACAACTTCGACAAGGATGCCTTCATGACTTCTATCCCTCAGGAGAAGGGCTCCGGCTATCTGAAGCAGTTCCAGGCTAAGATGAAGACCGCTTTTGACCCAACTGGAAAGAAGGCTTCTGAGTTTGAGTTCTACTTCGGACCTAACGACTTCCAGATTCTGAAGAATACAGAGAAGGAAAGCACCTTCGGCAAGGACCTGGAGTTCCAGAAGCTTGTATACTTAGGATGGCCTATCGTCCGTTGGATTAACCGTTTCTTCACAATCTATGTATTCGACTGGTTGAGTAAGATCTTCCCTATGGGTATCGTGTTGATTCTCATTACCCTGCTCCTCAAGCTCATCACCTACCCTATGGTAAAGAAGAGCTACATGAGTTCTGCCAAGATGCGCGTACTCAAACCAAAACTCGAAGCAGCTACCGCTCAGTATAATAAGCCAGAGGATCAGATGCAGAAGCAGCAGGCTATGATGGCTGAATATGCCAAATATGGTGTAAGCCCATTATCTGGTTGTATCCCTATGCTGATTCAGTTGCCTGTTTGGGTTGCAATGTTCAACTTTGTGCCAAATGCTATTCAGCTTCGTGGTGAGAAGTTCCTGTGGATGAGTGATCTGAGTACCTACGACCCCATCATCGAGTGGAACACCAACATTTGGTTGATAGGCGATCACCTGAGCCTTACCTGTATCCTCTTCTGTGTAGCCAACCTCCTCTACTCTTGGATGACCATGCGCCAGCAGCGCGACCAGATGGTAGGCCAGCAGGCTGATCAAATGAAGATGATGCAGTGGATGATGCTCATCATGCCTCTGATGTTCTTCTTTATGTTCAACGACTACTCATCTGGTTTGAACTTCTACTACTTCATCTCTCTGTTCTTCAGTGCAGCCATCATGTGGACTCTGCGCAAGACCACCAACGACAAGAAGCTCCTTGCTATCCTTGAGAAACGTTATCAGGAGAACAAGAGCAATCCTAAGAAGGCAAGTGGCTTGATGGCAAGAATGCAGGCTCTGCAGGAATTGCAGCAAAAACAGCAAGCTGAACTTGCACGTAAGCAGGCAGAATTGAACGAGAAGAAAAAGAACCTCGGAAAATAAAGAAACTTACAACGCATAACAAATGATTGTTTGTATCGCTTAGGGGTGTTACACCTTATTATATATATACCTTATTATATATAGGCAAACTTCATTAAACAAGAAAGAGTGTAATGAATCACTTCACTAAGTATTCATTACACTCTTGTTATTTCATAATGGACTATCGCAAATCAGCTTTCATCCAGTTCCCATGCATCCCATATATTAAATTCATGATTCTTGGAATCAACCTCATCTGTATCAGTACCTTGTCCACCATTGCCAATTGTATGGTTTCCACCATTCACTCCGTGGACAGATCCTGTTTCCATAAGAGACGGTGCGTATATCACACCTGTCACCTCTGGCTTAACATATTTCTTTTTCATCGTCTTAAACATTTAGAATCATTATTTTATGACTATTTTTTTACCACCGATTATATAAATACCAGAAGAAAGGTTTTCTAAAGTTGCAACAACTTTTCGTCCCGACAAATCATAGATTGGCTCAGAAACTGCGTTCTTCTTTAAAGAAACCGATACTATTCCAGTTGTTTCATCAAAAGAAAAGTTCATATACTTAGAAAGCCCACTACCTTTTAAACTTTTATCTACAATAAAATAAGCACGATAGCCTCCACTATTAGTTGTCGAACCTGCATCTTTATATCGAAATACATTATTACTAATATACAGTACATTGTTTTCCTGTGAAATATTCAAGGGAGAATAATTACCAATAAAAGTATATTTATCATGCTGTACCGGTTGAAGTGCAGGCAGTTTATCAGAAGAAGGCAAGTTTATATCCTCAATAAGATAATAGCCTTTTGTTCTATCACTCACATACTCGTCCTCAAAGTAATTATCATACATTTTTTCTGTAAAAGGAGGCGTTAGCGAAACATTAGATCCGTAACTATCCTGCACCATCATGATATATGGTTTGCCAGCCTCTATACCCGCATGAGTGGTCTTGAACTGCAAAACATTTCCGTCATCAACATTCGCTTTAACGACATTAACAAATTCTGCAATAACAGTATTCTCTCCAAAAGCTTTTTTAATTTGTTCTTCGGTTAAAGAAATGGGAAGGCAGATAGTATTCCAATTACTCTTAAAGGTACGATAGATGCGAAGATCAGCATGTTCCTGACCCTTGATATCATACGGATGATCTTGATAAATTGACTTTGTCAGCAATCGTAAAAATTCGCCATATTTAGCTTTTCCTTTAGCCTCGTCATCTTTACCTAATTCATCCACACGCGAATCATCATTTGCCTCTGTAGTTTTATAACGGTACTCATTTACTGACACACCATCATTAAAATGAAGCGTCACTTGGTTTAAACGAACATGTTTATCTGTTCCATTCGTTTTATTCCTAATACCAGCAAAAGCATATTCCGAAAAATAATTCCAGTGATAAGGATACCAAGTTGCATCATAAAGAGGAACAGCAGGAGAAGTAGTATTTGTCAAATAAACATCTGTAATCGGACAATCACCAAACGCTGCGTTGTCTATAAACTTCAAAGATGCAGGAATAGTCAATTTATCCAACTGATGACAACTATAGAATGCTGCATTCCAAATTTCCGTAGAATTTTTGATCAGATTGTTGATATCTGTAGCTGGTAAACTAAAAGCATCAGTGAAAGCATTTGTACGTATAGCACCTATAGTAGTGCCTTTTTTACTATATTTAAAGCTGGCTAAATTTTGATTTTGAAAGAAAGACAGACGACCGATACTGTCAATAGTCCAATTGTCTCCAATATAAAAATCCTTCAATCCTTCTTTACAAGAAGCTTGGTATTCTTCTTCATAAGGTGCACGATCGTTATACATCTGCATGAAAGCCAAGGGAATAGTCATAGCTTTCGTTGTTTCTTTCTTATTATCAAACGAAAGAGCATGAAGACGGTAATCATACATCAAGACACCGATACCTAAACTTTCTATATCGCGAGTAATATTAAGAACTCGCAAATTAGGGCAAGAAGAAAATGCATAGTTGCCAATTTTAACCAATCCATTGGGCAACAACACTTTTTCCAAGTATTCGTTACGTATATCTTTTGAAAGAGTATCATCAACCTTTTCATTACCCTTCGACATGAAGGAATGGGGCAATTCCGTAAGTTTGGCTTCTGAGAAATCCAAACTTCTGATGATTCCACCATCATTCTTATATGCGACAAACTTGTCTAACATCTCATTAGAAACTTCACCTATAAACTTAAAGTATTCTCCTTTTTCGTTTATAGCTGTTTCAAGCGATGCCATATCCGTTATATCATACTGCATCTGCATATCCAAAGACATATCTGCTGTGTTAATGGTTACAATATAGGTTGCACCTTCTGTAAGTGAAGCACCGTCTTTGTAATGGATATTACCTTTATCATAACCATCATTACCATCAGAAACGACCAATTTATCTGCAGCCATTCCTTTCAGTGTTTTAAAAGTTAAATCACCCCAATCCCCTGTCGAGTAGAATTTAAAATTTAGCTTCGTAGGATGAATATTACTACCAGCCTTTAATGTCATGCGGTAGATGCCTGGTGCAACTTGAGTTAGGGCCTTCGGCATTGGCCAGTCAGTGGATTCATAAAGTCCTGCCTTATAAAATGTGTAAGGAGAGCCACTGACGAAAACAGAAGCTTCTGATGCCTTCGACGTCAACATACCATGATCCGTCAAAATAGTATATTTGCCATCTACACCCATAAACCGATAAGAACCACTTTCATCTAAGTTTTCAAAAAAGCAATCAAGATCAACGGCGCCTATGGGCTCCTTCGTCGAGAAAGAATAAGACTTATTCTGAATCAAGTCATACGTTCCGTTCTCTTCAATATCTACAGTACTGTTTCCGATATTACCAAACAAGACAGACACGACACTATTTGATGGTACTGAAACATCAACATATTGTTTGTCATCTGTCACAGTAAAATTTTGTTCTACACCATTGCTACTGGCGAAGATTATTGCAAGCGTGCCATCTGGGTTCTTAAAAGCTGAATAATCCATGTCCTGAGCCCACCATCCTTTTGTATCTATACGATGAGCATTTGTCTTTACGACACTGCTTATGTGACTTATTATATAATAATGTGAATTGAAAGAATAGTTGGTATAGTCTTTTGAATCTATATCTACAGCACCATAACAAGTTTGGCATCCACCATCAAGAGTGGGACCCATTTTGTCGTCGAGCATAAAATTCCATACTAAAACTGCCTTACACCATTTATTTAATGTTCCAAGCACCACTTCTTTCATATCGGGAATCAAACGAGTCGCCAAGTTACGCCCATCATTCCATTCACCGATACTTGTTTCTGAAAAAATGAGCTCCTTATCTGGTTGCTGATCATGAATATAACCAAGAACCCCGTTATTACCTCCATAATTATGATATGCAGCACCTACTATTAACTCTGAACCAGCAAAAGATTCACTTTTCAATTGCTCATAAACCTTTAAAGGATAATTGTCTTGGTCTTTTATATTATCGTAGTCATAATTGTGATCGTAGATATAAATCTTGGTTGTAAGATTGTTTTTCTTAAACTCGGTAGCCAAAGCCTTCACGAAAGGAGCTTCTTCCTGCCATGGCATATATAGAGAAGCGCAGTTGCCCCTGTTCAAAGGTTCATTCTGTGGACTCACAGCATAGATATTGATACCCTTTTCTTTCATTACGTTGATGAACTTCACGAAGTACCTGGCGTAAGTCTCACGGTAATCGGGGTTGAGGTGTCCGTCGGTCCAGGAGTCTTTTGGTGTCTTGGTGTTGATGTCTTCAACCTTCATCCATTTAGGACAAGTCCAAGCCGATGCTATTACTTTCAAGTCTGGATTTATTGCTAAGATTTCCTTCAACACTGGGATAATGTAATCAGTTTCGTCCCTATAGAGTGCGAAATTGCTGATGGGATCACTGTCACTTCCCTTCTGGTCGCAATACGAATACTCTGTACTCGAAAAATCACAACAACCAATGGAAATACGTACATAGCTTGCTCCATAGCCTTCTTTCTGAGAGAAGGTTTTCTTTAACAAAGAAGAACGTAAAGCCTTTGGCATTTTCAAAAGATTATAACAGGAAGAATAAGTAATGGCATAACCAAAACCATCAATACTCTGGTTTTCCTGATCGGGCAACAAAGTAATAATGTTATTACTGGTCGCTGTTGAACTTGTAGGCTTAACAATCTTCTCCAACCTCTTTGTTCCATCGGCAGTTGTTGTATACACAACTGCTCGTTGAGCAAAAGTTTGGTAGCAAGCAAACATAAAAAAACAAATTAAAAATACTTTTTTTATCATAAATAAATCATTAAAGGATTAAACAAACTTAGCAACTAATAATATTCAGAGACTACAAAATTAAACAAATAAACAATATACAACAAGGACAAGGGGTAACAATATAAGGATGGCACCCAACTAAAGCTATTTTACTTACTGACTTTCAAGCCTTTATAAAAAAGTCAAACTACACAAATAGGGTAACATTATTAAATACAAATTAGGAAAGCTACAGATAACCAAGCAATGGATAATGCAGGAAAGTGTCAGAAATACATCTGTAACAGCACCACTTTATCACAAAAAGTCAAAGAATACAAATACCTGTTTTTCAGCACCTTACGCTTAAGACTCTATTCACTTTCACCACTTAATGATTTAATCAACATACATTCTGTTACTTTTTTTATTACTTTTGCATGAGAAAACATAGCACTGTCCACAAAGACAAAAGCTATAAAAAAGAGATATACACAAAATCAAATAACAAAAACTTAAATTTATGAGAAAAGCAAAAAGTAATGCGATGTTGCGAGGATTAGCATCTACAGCACTCGTTCTATTAATCTCGGCTACTGCCTGGGGTCAAAAGATGAAGATTACTGGCACTGTAATCGACAACACCAATGAACCCATTATTGGAGCTTCTGTTCTTGAAAATGGAACGCAAAATGGTGTAGCCACCGATTTGGATGGACATTTTACCATCGAAGTACAACAAGGTGCCAAACTCAAGATTTCTTATATTGGCTATAAGAATAAAGAAGTAAAGGCTTCAAATGGCATCAAAATCACACTTGAAGAGGAAGCTAACATGCTAAATGAAGTAGTTGCCATCGGTTATGGCTCAGTGAAGCGTAAAGATGTTACTACTGCTGTTTCAAGCGTGTCGGCGAAGGATCTTTCTACACGTCCTATTGTATCTGCAGCTGCTGGTATGCAGGGTAAAGCAGCAGGTCTACAAATTTCACAAGCCAATGGTCAGCCAGGTGCTTCCCCCACCATACGTGTGCGTGGTACTACCTCATTGAATGGTAGCAACGACCCACTCTATGTGGTAGATGGTGTGCCTATGACCAATATTGACTTCTTGCCTGCTGATGATATTGACAATATCCAAGTATTAAAAGATGCATCTTCAGCTGCCATCTATGGTTCTCGAGCTGCTAATGGAGTTATCATTATCGGAACCAAGCAGGGAAAAACAGGTGTGGCAAAAATCAGCTTGAATGCACACTATGCGTTTAATACTGTACGCGATAATCAAGAATCACTCAATGCTGCACAGTATAAAGAATTGATGGATGAGATTGGTATGGTAAAACTCCCTGAAGGTTTGAAAGACATGACCGACTGGAAAGACGAGGTTTTCCGCACTGGAAACGTACAGGACTACCAGGTCTCTATCACTAATGGAACAGAAAAAATGAGATACTTCATCTCTGGTGGTTACACGGGTGAAAATGGTGTCATCAAGAAATCAAGTTACAAGCGTTACAATTTCCGCGCATCTGTTGAAAACGACATTCGTAAGTGGCTGCGCCTCAATGCAAGCGTAACCTATTCTGACTATACCAACAAGGGTACAGGTATTATTTCTGGTACGGGTTCTAACCGTGGCGGTGTAGTTACGGCTATCGTCAATACGCCTACTTACGCTCCTGTATGGAATCCTGAGAATCCAAATCAATTTTACAACAACTTCTATGGCGTAAATATCACTTCACCTGCTGAGAATATAGCCCGAACACAGAACAACAAATCTGCATACAATCGTTTGTTGGCTACAGGAAAAGCAACAGTTACCTTCATGCCTGAGTTGACGTACAACCTGTCTTTGTCTTTCGATCGCACACAAGGCACAACAACCAACTTCCTCGACCCTATCTCTACAACCATTGGTCGTCAGGAATTTGGAACAGGCTATGATGGACGTAATATCAGCAGTGTTATCGTATGGGACAATGTGGTGAATTACAAAAAAGCATTGGGTAAACATAACTTTGATGCCATGGCAGGTAGTTCATGGACTCAAAGCAAGTGGAGCCAAAACTATATCAATGGTAGCAACTATGCGAATGATAACTTCCCTACTCTGAATGCTGCCAACAAGATTTCCTGGACAGGAACTGGCTCTTCTGCTGCTGATTGGGCTATCTTCTCTACCTTCGCTCGTTTACAATACAACTGGAACGACACCTATATGGTAACAGCCAATATGCGTGCTGATGGTTCTTCCAAGTTAGCTCCTCACCATCGTTGGGGTTATTTCCCATCTTTCTCTGGAGCTTGGCGTGTGAGCAATGAAAAATTCATGAAGGATATCAAGTGGATAGACGACTTGAAGATTCGTGGTGGCTGGGGACAGACTGGTAACCAGAGTGGCTTGGGCGACTATAGTTATTTGGCAAGATACAATATCAATCGTGTACAATGGTTTGGTGAGGGCAATGACGCCAACGCTATACCTACATTCTCACAAGGCAACTTGAGCAACCCTGAGTTGACATGGGAAACAACAACACAGACTAACATCGGACTCGACCTGACTGTATTAGGAAACCGCTTGACTTTCTATGCCGATTACTATTACAAGAAGACCAAGGATATGCTGATGAACATCACCCTTCCTGCAGGAAGCGCAGCTGCAACAAGTCTTACCTATAATGGCGGTTCGATGAGCAATAAGGGTTGGGAATTTGCCTTCTCCTCAAAGAACTTGATTGGAACATTTAAGTGGAACACCGACTTTAACATCTCATTCAATAAAAACAAGTTGGAAAGTCTAGCTCTAACGCAAGTATATTATGATGCTAAAACCACCGACTATGTCAACGAACCAGTTGTACGCAACACTCCCGGCATGCCTTTAGGCAGTTTCTGGGGATATATAGCAGAAGGGGTTGATCCTGAAACTGGTGACATGAAGTACAAGGACATAACTGGCGACGGACTCGTTTCTGCAAGTGATCGTACCTATATCGGTGACCCTAACCCTGACTTCACTTTCGGTATGACCAACACCTTCTCATATAAAGGTTTGAATCTCAGTATTCTTATCCAGGGAAGTTATGGAAACGACATCTATAATGTCTCCCGAATGGAAACAGAAGGAATGTATGATGGCAAGAACCAAAGCACCAAAGTATTGGCACGCTGGAGAATTCCAGGACAAATCACCAACGTACCTAAAGCTAAGTGGGACATCCGTAACTCTACCTACTTCGTAGAGGATGGCAGTTATATTCGCTTAAAAGATATCTCCCTCTCTTACGATGTTCCACGCAAACTGATCTCACGCTTCGGACTGACTCGTTTGCAGCCATACGTATCAGCTACCAACCTGATTACCCTTACCGATTATTCTGGTATGGATCCAGAGGTCAATCAGTATGGTAATAGTGGTAGTGTACAAGGCATCGACTGGGGCACATACCCTCTCAACAAAAGCATAGTATTAGGTGTAAAAGTTGAATTCTAAAAATCATGACAACAATGAAAACATATAATAAAATCAAGACTTTAGCGCTCGGTAGCTTAACCATGATATCATTGGCAAGTTGCTCACTCGACTATGAGCCTATATCCGAGCCTTCAGAAATAACACAGGGCACCCAGACTGAAACATCCACAGCTGTTTTAAAGGATAAGGCTGCCGCAGAAGCACAACTCAAGTCTCTCTATGAGTTGTTCCGCAACCGCCAGGAACACACCCATCTCGATTATCTCTTGATAGGCGACTCTCATAGCGATAATGCGTATGCTGGTACTACAGGTGCTGAGGTAGTGCCTTATGAAACTAACTCTATCGATGCCAGCAACTCTGTTTTGAGCCGAGACTGGAATCGATACTTAGAGGATATCGCTCAAGCCAATGTGCTCATCAATGGCGTAGAACAACTGAAGGAAAGTGGCCAAATCTCAGATACAGAATATCATTCCTATAAGGCTCAAGGAGAAATTTTCCGTGCATTGATGATGTTCCGAATGGCACGTCTTTGGGGCTCATTCCCTGTTATTACAACCATTGCAAAAACAATCACCTCTGATAACATCAATGAGGTATACCCTACTTACTATCCTCCTCGTAAATCACCCAAGGAGTGCTATGAACAGATTATTGCCGACTTGACAGATGCTGAAAAATATGCTCCTGACAATGATAATTCTGACCGCACCAAGATGACCAAGACTGTAGCTCAAGCTATGCTTGCCAAGGTCTACGCCGAAAAGGAAGTACAAGATTACGATAAAGTAATAACCTACGCTGATAAGGTAATCAAGACAAAAGGTGTAGAACTTGAAGATAGTTACGAAACTCTCTGGGGATACGATGAGACAACCAAGGATTGCCTGAAACGTAATACCAAAGAAGGTATTTTGGAGGTTCATTGGACAACAGGTAGCGGAAACTGGGAAACATGGATGTACGGACGCCAGTTGGACAACTGGGATTACTATTTCACATGGGCAAAGTGGATTACTCCTTCGCGCGACATCATCAGCGACTTTGAAAAAGAAGGCGATGAAATACGCAAGAATCAGGCTATAGTATATTATGCATGTACATGGAGCAACTATTATCCAGCCTCCAACTACCCATTCATGTATAAGTTGCGTTCTTCCTACAGCAACATTTATTGGATTCGACTCGCTGACATTATCCTCATGAAGGCAGAGGCGGAAGCCTATAAGGGCAACCTTGACGAGAGTGCGAAACTCGTAAACCAGATTCGTAAACGTGCCAAACTGAAGGAACTGACTTCTGATAAGACAAATAGCAAGGAAGCTATGATAGAAGCCGTGCTTCACGAACGCCGTTTAGAGCTTGCCTTTGAGGGAGAGCGTTGGTTCGATCTATGCCGCAACAACAAAGTAGAAAAATATCTCAATGGTATTGATAATCGTGATAAAGGCCGCATCAAACAAGTTAAACTGTTTGACAGTAACTCTTACCTGTTGCCTATACCACAGACGGCTCTCGACCAGAACACTAACCTGGAACAAAACCCTGGTTACTAATCACAATCTCAAAATGTGAAGATAAAATTATTTCAAATATAAAAAACTCAACTTTCGCAAAAGGGGAAGTTAAAGAATTTAAAGAAGTTAGAGAAGTTAAAGCCATATGCTTTATAACTAAATATACAACAAAAAAGGCTATTGGCTATAACTTCTAACGACTGAAGGGAGTGATAACTTCTTTAACTACTATAACTTCCGTACATGCGAAACTTCAATAAAAAAAACTATTCATATGAAATACCATAACCATAAAATTATGATGTTTATCTGCGCCACAGCATTTTCTGTGACAGCATGCAGCAATAGTAACTCATTCTCAGATCCTATTGATTTTGAGACTCCAAGCGAAGCTCCCAACCCTATACCTACACAAGGAACTGCCAAGACTTTTACCACAACAGCCGATGGCACATATTCCTTGGCAGAGGGAGAAGCCAAACTTTTTGATGGTGTATCTATGGCGCCAACAACCATCGAAATAGACAAAAATAAGAAATTCCAGACTATCGATGGTTTCGGATATGCCATCACCTACTCTTCTTGCTACAATCTCATGAAGATGAATCCTGAGGCTCGCCTGGCTCTCTTAAAGCGCATTTACTCCACTACAGAGGGATATGGCGTTAGTTACGCTCGCATCTCATTAGGCTGCAACGATTTCTCGAGTACTGAATATACTTATTGCGATAAAAAGGGAAGCGAGAACGATCCTATCAGTAATTTCGAACTTTATAGCGATGAGAACAACTATGTGATTCCTATATTAAAGGAAATCTTGTCTATCAACCCAAGTTTAAAAATCATAGCTGCACCATGGACTTGTCCTAAATGGATGAAGGTTGCTGACATCGATACCAAGACTCCAAAGGACTCCTGGACTGACGGACACCTCAACCCTGATTACCGTGAGACCTACGCCAAGTATTTTGTGAAGTTCATCAACGTGATGAAAGAAAAGGGTATCAATATCTATGCTGTAAGTCCTCAAAATGAACCATTGAACAAGGCCAACTGCGCATCTCTATATATGCCATGGCAGGAAGAAGCTCCTTTCGTAAAGGCTTTGGCTACCGAGTTCAAGAGAAGTGGTCTTACAACCAAGATATATGTCTACGACCATAATTACAATTACGACAAAATAGCAGACCAAGAAGATTATCCTATTAAACTCTACAATGCTATCGGTGACAATTTTGAAGGTTCCGAGTTGGTTGTTGGAGCTGCATATCATGACTATGGTGGCAACAACAATGAATTGACAGATATCCATAACCAACGCCCCGACAAGGAACTTATCTTCTCAGAAACAAGTATAGGTACATGGAATAATGGACGCGACTTAAGCAAACGTCTGATGGCAGATATGAAGAATGTAGCACTCGCTACTGTCAATCAAAACTGCAAGGCCGTACTCGTTTGGAACTTGATGCTCGACAACAAAATGGGTCCCAATCTTGATGGTGGATGCCAAACTTGCTATGGCGCCATCGACATCAATCAGAATGGGTACAAACAGTTGAGCTATAATTCTCATTATTACATCATCAACCACATGGCAAGCGTGGTGGCCCCTGGTGCTGTTCGTATCGGTACTACTTCACGTACCATTAATGACAGCAAGATAACTCATGCAGAATTTTTGAATCCTGACGGAAGCCTTGCTGCTGTTATCATCAACGAGGGAGATGAGACTAAATCTATCAATCTAAGCGATGGCATCCATAACTTTACATGCAATGTACCTGCAAATGGTGTTATTTCGTGCAAATGGAATAAATAATGAATGTCATTTTAGTAATTAATCAACAACAGATACAACCATTATGAAACATATCAAATATTATATCATAGCATTGCTCGCTCTACCACTAATGGCAGCTTGCAGTGAAGACGACTACAATGCTCCAACACCTACTGGAAATCCAGTGATGAGCTATAGCGCTCCTACTACAGCAGTATGGATGGGCGAAGAAGTAGAAGTGAAAGTAGACTGTAAGGATGAGGCGGGCATAGCTCTCTCTACCTTGAAAGCCAACTTGCTTTTCAGCGGTCAGAGTGTAGACGCAACAACTATCCGTACCAAGGAGCCGGGTGAATATCTTGTCAAGCTCAAAGTACCTTACGTTCAGAGCATTCCTGATGGCAAGGTTGATATACAACTCACTTTGCAAAATGTGTCGACAAAGGCAAATACCGAGACATTATCATTCGACATCAAGCGTCCTCACTTTACAAACTTGCAATTTGTCTGTGCTGACGGAACCAAGTATGACATGACCGAAGTTGGCAATTTCATGTATCAGACTGTTCTTCCCAACACCAAAAAGACCTTTAAGGGATATTTCGCTACCAAGGATGGCAAGTTCGTGTTTGGTTCAAGTACAGGAAAGGACATCAATTTGGGCGAAACCAACAACTTCAACTTCTCGTCAGAGAATACTGATCATGTAGTCGTTACTTTCGATGCCAAGAACTATACTGCAGGACCTACAGATGTATTACCAGTCACCATGCTCGATTTTTCCGATTCTGATGCGGGCAAGACTTGGGTAGGAGATATTAAACAAGGTGCTACCTGTAATCTTACTATCAATGGCAACAATTTACCAGACGATTGGTACTACGACAATGATTGGTTCCAAAAAGAAGAAGATGGCACCTACACCTTCAAGGCCATCACAGGCAGATACACCGTACAGGCTGACTTCACTCATAAGTCTTTCCGCATCTGGACAATGAATGGAAACAAGCCTATGGCATTGAACGCTGATGGTACTGGCGCTATTTGGATAATAGGAAACGAAGGAATCAACAAACCTACTTGGAACGCTGTAAATCATGGTTGGTGGACTGGCACCGATTCTGATGTCTGTCTCACTCCTATCAAGGATAAGGTATATCAGGTTACACTCACCATAGGCAAGCAACTCAGAGCTACAGACATAAACTTCAAATTCTTCGGTCAGGCCGACTGGGGTATTGAGTTCAAGGGTAAGGATAACAGCCATCTCATCTCAACTGAGAGCGAGGTATTCGGCATCGGTGACGGTAACGGTCACGACAACGGCAATGTTTATCTGAAAGATGGAGTAGAACTGAAGGATGGCGAGACATACGTATTTACAGTTGACTTGACTGCCGGTGTAGACAAGGCAGTTCTCAAAGTAGAAAAGAAATAAAAAAACGTGACTTGTAAACCCATCTAAAAGAAATTAAAAGTAGATTTAGGTTTAGTACTGAATAATATAGGTATTTAGATTTGTTTGAAGGCTGTTCCAAGTGATTGGGACAGCCTTTTTCGTAATGAACTTATCACGTAGATGTCATTTACTGAAGTTTCACATGTACGGAAGTTGAATTATAAAAAGAAAAAACATGCCAAACATTTGGCATTATCCACTAAAAAACTTATCTTTGCATTTGAATGTTCGCTTACGCAGTAGAACAGGCTTAATTTAAATCTATTTTAATCTTACAACAAACAAGACATAATGAAAAAGATACTATCTTTGGTATATATATTGTGCTTCTCTGCACTAACTTCAAGTTTTGCTCAGAATAAAAACATAAAAGACTTATACGAGCAACTTGATCAGGCTATCAAACAATCACAATACTATATCAACCAAAAAGAAAGCCGCATCACTAAAATCAAAAAACAGAGCCGGCAAGGACATACACCCCAACAACTCCTAACCGCATATTACAAACTATACGAAGAATACAAAGCATACCAAAGCGACTCTTCTATTTATTATATTCACCAAGCCATCGACTTGGCAAAAAGAAACAACATGAAGAGCGACATTACCAAGTTGAGAAGCTTACTTGCTTTACAATATTCAACATCAGGAGCTTTCACGGAGGCACTTCATGTTCTACAAAGTATCGATAAAAAAACTTTGAATAACTCTAACAAGAAAGACTATTACATAGCCTTTTATCACGCCTATGGCGAACTGGGCTTTTCAAATATACACATTGACACTGACCTAAGTCAAGAATTCTACAACAAACAAAACTGTTGTCGTGATACATTATTTTCAATATTATCCCCTAACAGCGAAGATTACCTCATGAGAAAGGAGGTCTTGCTAACCAGCCAGAATAAGTTGAAAGAAGCTCTTAAAATTAACGACATCCGATTAAGCAAGTGCAAGAAAGGAAGTCACGAATATGGAATTGTGGCCTACTATCGCTACTTAATATACCGCTCGCTGAAAGACGAGGACATGGTAAAATACTGGCTACTACAATCTGCTATATGTGATGTAAAATGTGCCATCAACGACCAAGCTTCACTCTGGATTCTTGCAGAGATACTCAGCAAGGAAAAAGATGTGGAACGCTCATACAAATACATCAACTTTTCGTGGAACGCCAACAAGAGATTCTGTACTCGCATACGCAGTTGGCAGATATCTCCAGTGCTTGGCACCATAGACCACAACTATCAGGCAGAACTCAAAAAGGCCAACCATCGTCTCATCTTTGCCATTATATGTGTGAGTCTTTTGGTCATCGCATTGGCTTTATTGACATTCTATGTCAACAAGCAGAAATCGTATCTGTCGAAAGCAAGAAACGAACTGAAGAAAACCAATACTCAATTAGAAGAACTCAACAACAAACTATCTTCCACCAATGGTATGCTAAAAGCATCCAACGACAAACTCAATGAGTCGAATGGGGTTAAGGAAGAATATATAGGCCAGTTCCTGGGGGCTTGTTCACACTACATCGATAAACTGGACAAAATGCGCCTCAATGTCAATAAGATGCTAAAAAACAAACAGTACAACGAACTCTACTCTATGACTAAGAGTTCAGAGGTCAAGGAGCAAGAACTTGAAGAACTATACGCCAATTTCGACAAGGTATTCCTAAACCTCTTCCCCAACTTCGTGGAGGATTTGAATGGACTGCTGAAGGAAGAATACCAAATTCATCTATCCTCCCCTAACAAACTCTCAGCCATAGTAAGAGTATTTGCACTCATTCGTCTGGGCATCGACGATAGTACAAAGATTGCAGAATTCCTACACTATGCAGTCAACACCATATATAATTATAGGGCAAAACTACGCAATGGCGCAATCAATGACAGAAATGAGTTTGAGAAAAAAGTCAGAGAATTAGGAACGCTGATGAAACATCAAGAGCCAGAGGAATAGAAGGAAATCGAGCATGAATAGAGATTGATTTCAAATTATATCTTCATGTTACTTGTTCTTATGGAATTCCCAAAAAGCAATAATATTTCATAGTTTACTCCCGAAAAGGTATGCTACTGCACTCACAGACCACATACATCAAAAACAGAATATAAATAAAACAGAATAAGAAATGAAGAAAATATTATTATCATTATTGACAGCCATCAGTTTTGGAACTACAGGCTGCTCTGCACAATCGGACAGTATTGACACATTGGTTCCACAAGCCTTTATCGAACAGGCTAAAGCCGATACAACAGCCATTATTCTCGATGTACGCACACCCGAAGAATACAAAGAAGAGCATTTGGCTGGAGCCCAGCAGCTCGACTTTCTCAATAGCGAGGCCTTCGATGCTGGAATCAAACAACTCGACAATACCCACACCTATTATGTATACTGCCGAAGCGGCAAGCGCAGCCATCATGCCTGTATGAAAATGCAGAAGCAGGGCTTAAAAGTATTTGACATGGAAGGAGGAATCCTCAACTGGAAAAAATTAGGAATGCCTACAACTAAGGAATAAGTTTCCTCAAAAAATGGAATTAACACGTTATATAATGTGAGATAACTACTTCTATTAAATTCCACAAAGACTTCAATAGGCGCCTACTATTCTATAACGAAAAAGCCTGAGAAAATGTCAAGCATCATGCAAGCATATTTCTCAGGCTTTTTTATCTTTACTTTGTTAAGTGCTATTTCTTCAGTACGGGCTCGCAAGTGATATTAACACCGAGTTTCTTAAAGATACGCTGGTCTACATCACTCAACATCACAGTGCAGTGAGCCTGACAGCCACGCAACTTAGGCAACTGCTGTAAAGCCACACGACAGTTCTCGTCGTTCTCGGAAAGAACAGAGAGTGCCACAAGTACCTCGTCGGTATGAAGTCGTGGATTATGGCCACCGAGATAATTTACCTTGGTATACTGTATAGGTTCTATCATCGACTGAGGAATGAGCTTTAGGTTATGATCGATATCCCCCAAATGCTTGGTAACATTCAGCAGCAAGGCAGCACTACAGCCAAGCAGTTCGCTGCTGTGACCACAGATGATGGTACCGTCTTCCAGTTCTATAGCAGCCGATGTATGTCCAGTTTCCTGCTTGTGATTCTTGGCAGCCACAGTCACCTTACGATAATCGGTAGTAATCTTAGCCTGGTTGAAGAGCATCTGTATCTTGCTGATTTCCGCGTCATTGCAGGCTCCAGCCGCCATCTTGTTGGTGGCTGCATAATATCTACGTACTATCTCATCCTTGGATGCCTCACAGCAAACCTCATCATCAGAGATACAGAAGCCCACCATATTGACACCCATATCTGTGGGCGACTTATATGGATTGCTGCCATAGATACCTTCGAAGAGTGCATTGAGCACAGGATAAATCTCCACATCGCGGTTATAGTTGATGGCTATCTTGTTGTAGGCCTCTAAATGGAAGGGGTCTATCATGTTCACGTCATTGAGGTCGGCAGTTGCAGCCTCATAAGCGATGTTGACAGGATGTTTCAATGGCAGATTCCATACTGGGAAAGTCTCAAACTTGGCATAACCGGCACGCACGCCACGCTTGTTCTCATTATACAACTGGCTGAGGCAGACTGCCATCTTGCCACTGCCAGGACCTGGAGCAGTCACAATAACCAATGGCCGCTCTGTCTCCACATAGTCGTTCTGTCCGAATCCCTCATCCGAGGCTATCAACTTCACATTATGTGGATAACCTTCTATCAGGTAATGACAATAAGTCTTGATGCCCTCACGCTCTAAGCGCTGCTTGAAAGCGATGGCTGCAGGCTGACCATTGTAATGAGTGATGACTACTGAACCTACCATGAAACCTCGATGCTGGAACTCGCCACGCAGACGAAGTACATCTTCATCATAGGTAATACCCAAGTCGGCACGTTTCTTGTTCTTCTCAATGTCGGCAGCACTGATAACTATCACTATCTCTATGCTGTCGCTGATTTTCTGAAACATACGCAACTTGCTGTCTGGCTGAAAGCCTGGCAAAACGCGGCTGGCGTGGTGGTCGTCGAAAAGTTTACCACCCAATTCGAGGTAAAGTTTTCCGTCAAACTGTGAGATTCTCTCTTTAATGTGCTCTGATTGAATTTTCAGATACTTCTCGTTATCGAAACCTATCTTCATCGTTCTATTTGATATAACTAATTGCTGTTAGTTTTGAATTCGGATGCAAAAGTACAAAAAAGTATCTGAATATCAAAAAAAATAAGTACCTTTGCACACAATAAAGGAAAAAAACGACAGGAAGCCTCAGCACCACAAGTACAACAATATAGGGAGAGTGCCATTTCTGCCAAATCAAGAGATATGAGCGAAACTCAATTTCACTCAAAGAAAACTTAAATATAAAAATACAACCGACAATGGAAAAGAAATTACGTGCAGCTTCCATCTGTGTACAGGGAGGCTATGAGCCAAAGAATGGAGAACCTATCGAAGTGCCCATCATTCAGAGTACCACATTCAAGTACGACAATTCTGAAGAGATGGCCATGCTCTTCGACCTGAAGAAAGAAGGATATTTCTATACCCGACTCCAAAATCCCACCAACGATGCTGTAGCCAAGAAAATAGCACAGCTCGAAGGCGGTGTGGGAGCTGTATTGACAAGTAGCGGTCAGGCTGCCAACTTCTATGCTGTATTCAACATCTGCGAGGCAGGCGACCATATCGTTACCTCCAACGAGATTTATGGTGGAACCTTCAACCTCTTTGGTGTGACACTCAAGAAACTCGGCATAGAATGCACCTTCGTCAATCCCAACGACAGCGAGGAAGAAATACAGAAGGCATTCCGCCCCAACACCAAGTTGTTCTTTGGCGAGACCATCAGCAACCCAGGATGTGCCGTTCTCGACATAGAGAAATGTGCACGTATAGCTCATAAGAACGGTGTTCCTCTGATTGTGGACAACACCTTCGCCACACCAATCAACTGTCGTCCTTTCGAATGGGGAGCCGACATCGTTACCCACTCCACAACTAAATACATGGACGGAACAGCATCACAAGTAGGCGGTGTAGTAGTAGACAGTGGCAACTTCGACTGGATGGCTCACGCCGAAAAGTTCCCTGGTCTCTGTACCCCCGATGACAGCTATCATGGTCTGACCTACGTAAAGGCCTTCGGCAAGATGGGCTATACCACCAAACTCGTAGCCCAGTTGATGCGCGACCTTGGAAGCATACCTGCCCCAATGAACTCTTTCATCCTCAACTTGGGACTTCAGACTCTTCATCTGCGTATGCGCCAGCACTGCGAGAATGCGCAAAAGGTGGCAGAGTTTCTGCACAATGACTCGCGTGTGGCTTGGGTTCACTACAGTGGCTTGAAGGATGACGCCTACCACGAACTTGCGCAAAAATATCTTCCCAACGGCACTTGTGGTGTAATCGCCTTTGGCTTGAAGGGCGACCGCGAGACGGCCATCAAGTTCATGGACTCACTCGACATGATCAATATCGTGACCCATGTGGCAGATGCCCGCACCTGTGTGCTTCATCCTGCCAGCCATACCCATCGCCAGCTATCTGACGAGCAGTTGAAAGAAGCCGGAGTTGCCCCCGACCTCATCCGCCTCTCCGTAGGCATCGAGGATGTCGAGGATATCCTCGACGACATCAAGCAGGCACTCGACAAGATATAATCTTGAAGCTCCACTTTAAGGGGCTGAATAAATCAATCTGTTAGGAGGTAAATGCTAATCAAAAAAGGCATTTAAAGACTATTAGCAATTCAAGCATTCCAAGCAAAGATAAAGATGCTTTAAAAATGGGTGTTACAGTTGGGTATGCTAGTTCTAAATTATGGAAAAGCGAATAATATTACAATATATGAAGTATATGATTTTATCTTTTCTAATGCTGCTTACCCAAGCTGTATCAGCCCAAACTATCAGAGATAGCCAGAATCAATCAGACAGCTTGTCTATTGGAGAAATCTTCTATCTCGGAGAGCAAAATGAAGCACAAAAAGCGACTATCAAGATTAAGACAAATGAAACAACCACCCAACGCCATGACGGAAACGATGTCTTCAAGACAAACAGAGTAGTAGAATACTCGATAAAAAAGACATCTGCCAATATTGTCATCAGCAGAAAAATAATATCGACTGTAGACACACCGTTGAGTACCGAGACTACCATCAAAAAGCTTTTTCCAAATGTAACTTCCAAATTATTAAGCGGAATATTGAAACCTGGCAAAAGAAACATAGCAGAGTGGGAACTCAAGAAAATACCATGCTCCATATCAAGCAAGAACGGCCTTGTTGCATTTCTCATAGACAAGTTAGTTTTGGTTGGCGGAAACATCGAAGAAAAAAACATGGGAACGATAACGAAGTTCAACAACATGACCGAAACACTTCTATGTCTATGCAAAGAAAAGAGCGAACAGCCTTGTCTTGACAATATAAAATCGATCATTACAAGCACCGCTTTGACATCAACTAACAAACTTGAAGGTTCTCACCATATTGAATTAGAAGAAGTTATCAATATAGAAGACAAGGCTATCGTCAAGAAATAGCAAGTACATCATAAAAAAAACAGCTTAGAATACTTATATATAGCATTCTAAGCTGCTTTTACCTTTTCATAGCTTTATACAAAAACTAGCATAAAACCCTTCATCCTTCATCTATCCCTTGAAATTCCCTGTGTTTATCGGGGTTTCAGAGGGTGAATGGCACAATTCCACCCTTCATCACCCTTCATTCTCGATGGTAAGTAGCTCCGCGTTGACACCTCGCATCGCTCACGCCTCTCTCTTCACCCACACCTTGTGGCTGTGGCGACCGTGTGAGCAGATGGGCAACTGAGGGTCGTCGACAATCTGCTTCAGGTCGTTGGAGGCTACCGTACGACTCATATTGTTGAGCTGGGCATAGTCGTCAAGGCTGATAAAGCCATTCTTCTCTATCACTTGCAAGGCTCGGGTTATGCGCTCTTCACGGGTGTAATTGCTTTTCAACACTCGTTTCACTCCACCCATATCCCGCTCTAAATACTGGTCAGTCTCAAGCTTCACCTCCTTGACAAACTCGGGCGCAGCCTTATAGTTGACGTCCTTCACGCCCACCCTGCGATAAATCATCTTGTCGTCCTCGTCTCGCATCTCGGCAGGCTTGTCGTCCTTAAACTCTAACGAGAGCGAATAATGACCCAGATTGCCTAAGTTGACATTATATCCCATGGAGAGCATTCTCACCAGCATGTCCTCGACATCTATCAGCACAGCCTCTACCATACTGGGCGACGTGCCCCGATGATAATCATGCATCATCTCGACAAACTCCTTGCGCGACAGGGTACGATTGATTATCATCTTGGGATACACCCTTCGCTTACCATCATGATGCACGTCCGGCATCTCTTGCAACTTGTACTTAGCCATATTTTTGTTCCTTTCTATTGATATTTGTTATTAAATGGGTTAAAATTGTTTCTGACCACGCAATAAAGTTATGTTCTAAACTATCGAACTTATGTTCTAAACTTTGGAACTTATGTTCTAAACTTTGGAACTTGTGTTCTAAACTATCGAACTTATGTTCTAAAGTTTAGAACATAGATTATACAAAGGCAAAGATACAATTTATTAAGGAATAAAACAAATTTTATCCTAAGTTTGTTACTTTTTCTCCGCAAATATGACATTCGCTCCTCATCATTCGATAAAATGCCGCCCATGGGTACATTTTGCACAACTTTCTTGCTGCTTTGGAAAATTATCATTATTTTTGCACTATGATTACCATATATGGGATAAATCAAACAACAACATAAAAAAGACATGATTAAAACAATGATCTTAGCCGCTGCCGCTCTTACGATGAGTGGCACTATGGCTAATGCACAAAAAATGATTGAGAAGAACAACATCAAGGTGGAAAACCACCTGATGACGCCTGAGGCTCTATGGGCCATGGGGCGAATTGGTGGTGCCGAGGCTTCGCCCAACGGCAAGCAAATCGTGTACCAAGTAGGTTACTACAGCGTCAAGGAGAACAAGGGTCACCAGATGCTCTTCATCATGGACGCCAATGGAAAGAACCAGAAGGCCCTCACCACTGATGCCAAGAGCGAGAGTGATGCCACATGGATTGCTGACGGAAAGAAAATCGCCTTTATCCGCAACGGACAGCTCTGGAGCATGAACCCAGACGGAACTGACCGCAAACAGCTCACCCATGACAAGGCCGGTATCGAGGGATTCCGTTTCTCACCAGACGGCAAGAAGGTTATCCTCATCAAGGAACTGCCCTACCACGGCACCATCAAGGAAAATCCATCCGACCTTCCCCTGGCTACAGGCCGACTCGTTACCGATATGAACTATCGCCACTGGGACCACTACGTGGAGAGCATCCTTCATCCTTTTGTAGCTGAGGTGGCTGAAGACGGAACCGTCAATGAGGGAGAAGACATCCTGAAGGGCGAACCTTACGAGTGCCCTATGGCACCATTTGGTGGTATCGAGCAGCTGGCTTGGAGCCCAGACTCTAAGACCATTGCCTATACTTGTCGCAAGAAGGAGGGATTGCAGTATGCCATCTCTACCGACTCTGATATCTATCTATATAATATAGGTACGCGCGAGACGAAGAACCTTTGCAAGGAAGCCGGCTACGTGGAGCCTAAGGTAGATGCTACCAAGAGCATGAAGCACCAGGCTGTCAATGCTCCGGAAAACTTGAAGAACAATCCTGGCTACGACACAAATCCTCAGTTCTCTGCCGACGGCAAGTATATAGCATGGCAAAGCATGGCACGAGACGGATACGAGAGCGACCGCAACCGACTCTGCATATACGATCTCGCCACTGGCAAGAAGAATTACGTAACAGAGAAGTTCGACTCAAATGTAGAGGGATTCACATGGAACAAGGACAACAAGAGTCTTACCTTTATAGGCGTATGGCACGGAACATTGAACCTTTACCAGACCAACTTCAAGGGTGAGGTAAAACAAATCACCAACGACTGGGCTGACTATGGAAGCGTTTCGCTTGCCAATAACGGCAACAAGATTCTCGCCACACGTGCAAGCATGAGCCATCCTACCGACATCTATATGGTGACACCTGGCAAGAACGCAAAGACCACCAAGGTGGAACAGATAACACGTGAGAACGACCATATCCTGAATCAGTTGAACTTAGGCAAGTGCGAACAGCGCTGGGTGAAGACCACCGATGGCAAACAGATGTTGGTATGGATCATGTTGCCTGCCAACTTTGATGCCAGCAAAAAGTATCCTACCCTCCTCTTCTGCGAAGGCGGACCTCAGAGTCCTGTCAGCCAGTTCTGGAGCTATCGTTGGAACATCCAGATCATGGCAGCCAATGGCTATGTCGTAGTATTACCTAACCGTCGCGGTCTGCCTGGTTTCGGAAGCGAATGGAACGAGGAAGTATCAGGCGACTGGACAGGCCAGTGTATGAACGACTATCTTTCTGCCATCGACGATGCTACAGCCAACCTGCCTTATGTAGACAAAGACCGCCTGGGTTGCGTAGGCGCCAGCTTCGGAGGTTTCTCAGTATATTATCTGGCTGGTCATCACGACAAGCGCTTCAAGGCTTTCCTTGCTCACGATGGAGCTTTCAACCTCGAAAGCATGTATACTGATACTGAGGAGGTTTGGTTCTCCAACTGGGAGTACGATGATGCTTACTGGAACAAAGACCAGACTGTAAACGCCAAGAAGACATACGAGAACAGCCCTCACAAGTTTGTAGACAAGTGGGACACTCCTATCCTCTGCATTCATGGCGAGAAAGACTATCGCATCAATGCAAACCAAGGCATGGGAGCCTTCAATGCGGCTCGTTTGCGTGGCATTCCTGCCGAGTTGCTCATCTTCCCAGACGAGAATCATTGGGTATTGAAACCACAGAACGGAATTCTATGGCAGCGTACCTTCTTCGGCTGGTTGGACAAATGGCTGAAGAAATAAGAACCATACATTGATAGCGTAAAAAAAAATAGTGCTATGGTATAAAAATGGCTTGCTCCGAAATGAAGCAAGCCATTTTTTTATATTCTATTTTCTACGTAATTCCAAGAATTAGCTTACACGATTCAACTTCTTGATGATTGAGAAGATGAAGAGAGCTGCGAGCAAGCAGATAACCATCAAGGTTCCCCAAACTACAGGCAATGGCATATCCCACATATGACCAGGGATAGAAACCAACTTGTTACCAAGAGCCGTGGCCACGAACCAGCCACCCATAATCATACCCTTGTACTTTGGAGGCGCAACCTTGGAAACAAAAGAAATTCCGATAGGTGAAAGCAACAACTCGGCGAAAGTCAGGATGAGATATGTGCTGACAAGCAAGTTAGGTGTTACATTTGCCACATGGTTAGGATGATCGGTAGCAGGAAGACCTATGCTCGACATCGTCATCAACAGATAAGCACCAGCTGCAACAAGCATACCCAAACCTATTTTAACAGGAGCCTTAGGTTCCTTGCCTATGCGACCCAACCAACCGAAGAGTGCAATACTTACAGGAGTAAGAGCCACAACAAAACATGGGTTGAACTGCTGGAAGATAGGAGCATCAATAGCCACAGTCTCGTCACCGCTTGTAAAATATGTATAAACCAAAATGACTGCAGGAACAACTATCAAGGCAAGATTCACCAGTTTGCTCTTGCCTGTTGCATCTTTAGGAGCAGTCAGCAAACCACAGATACCGAATACCATAAGAATGCACCATACCAAATTCAGCACATTAAACATCATACCAGTAGCACCAGTAGCCTCACGCGCAGTAAACTCGTCGGCAAACCATGTCAAGGTAAGACCATTCTGATGGAAAGCCATCCAGAAGAAAATAACCACTGCAAACACAAGGCAGAGGCAGATGATGCGCTCCTTGGTCTCGGCAGGGCTCATCTCCTCAACAGCCTCATCCTTGTTACCATCCTTCTTCTTATCAGCTGACAATACTTGCTGATAAGTCTTCTTACCCAAGAAATAAATCAGGATAGAAACGATAACAGACACGCAAGCCACAGCAAAGGCAAAGTGATAGGAGTCGGCCTTAGAATAACCCAAGTCGTTCTGAGCCCATGACATAATGGTTGTAGCCGCTGTTGGAGCAAACAAAGCGCCAATATTGATAGCCATATAGAAGAGCGAGAAACCTGAATCACGCTGGTTGGCATACTTAGGATCATTATAGAGGTCGCCCACCATTACCTGCAGGTTACCCTTGAAGAAGCCTGTACCCAAACTGACAAGCAACAGGGCTGCACCCATAGCAGCAACAGCTACTGCTCCTCCACCCAATGGGATAGAGAGGAAGAAATAACCCAAGAACATAATGAGGATACCTACGATCACCATCTTGTTGTAACCCCACTTGTCGGCAGCCATACCACCAAAAAGAGGCAAGAAATAAACTGCAGTGAGGAACCAGGTATAAATCTCAGATGCAGTACCTGCATCGAAACCGAAGTTCTCACCCAAGAACAAAGCGAAGACAGCAAGCATGGTATAATAACCAAAGCGCTCGCCTGTATTCGCCAAAGCTAAAGTCCACAGACCTTTTGGTTGATTCTCAAACATAATTATTTTTTAGTTTTATTTATAATGATTCTTTCGATTCAAGTTTTTTACATAATATGGTTGCAAAGTTACACATTTTCTTTGAATATACAAACAATATGCATTAAAAAGCGCCATCATCATATCGTTCTTCAACCTTTTGAGCATACAAAAAGCAGGAAAACAGAGCCTACACCTTTCTTAAAGTAGCTAAAAAACACATGGTTATGCAAACTTTTTCTCTTTAAAAGCTAATTATATTGTATTTTTTTTGTAACTTTGCAACCCGAATTCAAGGAATAGCGATTTTCCTACGTATCATTAGAACAAAAACATCAAGGTAAAAAGAAGATTTATGAGACAACTTAAGATCAGTAAAAGTATTACCAACCGCTCCAGTGAAGCACTCGACAAATATCTGGTAGAGATTGGTCGTGAACCTATGGTCTCTATCGATGAAGAGATAGAACTTGCCCAGAAAATACGCAAGGGAGGCCGTGAGGGAGAGCGTGCCAAGGAGAAATTGGTAAAAGCCAATCTTCGATTTGTTGTATCTGTTGCCAAGCAATACCAACATCAGGGTCTGGGTCTTACCGACTTGATTGATGAGGGTAATATCGGTTTGGTGAAGGCTGCAGAGAAGTTTGATGAGACTCGTGGTTTTAAGTTTATCTCCTACGCAGTATGGTGGATTCGTCAAAGCATTCTGCAGGCTATCGCTGAGCAGAGCCGTATTGTTCGCCTTCCCCTCAACCAAGTTGGAGCTCTGAGTAAGATCCAGGCAGAAATCAGCAAGTTCGAACAGGAGAACCAGCGCAAGCCATCGGTAACTGAATTGAGCCAGATTACCAAGATGGAGGAAACCAAAATCGACCAGACCATCAAGGCCGACAACCATCACATGAGTATTGATGCTCCTTTTGGTAGCGACGACGATGACAACGCAATGGTTGACGTAATGGCTTCGGGTGATGACAGCCGAACAGACAAGCACGTTGACTTCGAGTCTATGAGCCAGGAGTTACAGCGTGTACTCAGCACCGTTCTGAAAGAGCGTGAACGAAAGATTCTCTGCTACTGCTATGGTATTGGTTGTCATGAGAAGGGTTTGGAAGAAATCGGAAGCGAATTCAATCTTACTCGTGAGCGTGTACGCCAAATCAGAGAGAAGAGCATCATCAAGCTGCGCGACAGTGGCAAGATTAAAATCTTGATGAAATACCTTGGGTAATTTAAGTGAAGAGTGAAGAATTCAATTTCAGTTTGTAATATTGAATGAGAAAGGGCAATCAGATTGGGATGAACCAACTGATTGCCCTTTTTTACTTCGTTGCTATGACAACTTTGTTTTATCTGATTTTTCTCTCGTCTTCAAACCCTATTGAAGAAAAGCAAGAGAATTCTTCACTCTTCGTTCTTTACTCTTCACTTTATCAAGAAGTTTCCATCCTTGTCAATCAATCCAGAAACACCATCCTTCACAGCCTCGAAGTATGGATATTCGTCACGAAGGCAAATCTCATCATATAGGAAGTCGGCTACTACCGTATCCTTGCCATCAGGCATCACGAGTCCCATTTTACCATCTTTCTCTGCTATGACAGGCATGATTGTCAGATCGTCGTTATAGATATAACAGGTACGCAAGAAATCGTAAACGGGCGAAAGCAGCATATTGCCCTCGTGGTCTTTCATTCCGAACTTACCATCTTGCTCTATCACCTCGTGATACTGTATATACTTTGCCTTGATGCGATGATAATAAAACACCATCTTTCGCTTGTCGTTGACAAAATCAAGCATGTACTGAAATGTATCACAATAGTTGGCCACCGATCGCACAAGAATCATCTTGAGATCCAGACCGTCCAACGCCTTGCGATTCAAATCTATATACTTGGCAATAGCCTTTTCTTTCTCTGGAACTGAAAGACTTGCCAGTTTTTCCTCGAACTTGATCATAGCCTGTTTGGTGCCCGACATACCTTTGATATAGCGGTGAATCTGGCGTCCCATCTCGGCACAGATAAACTTGTCTATCTCCTGCTGCTCTATAGGATCAGCATACTCTTTAATTAAAGATTCTGGTGTAGCGTTCATGGTTGTTTCCTTTCTTTTTTAGAATTATACTTTCAAAGATTAGGAAGAACAAAGAGCAAACGAATTTTTCACTCTTCGTTCTTCACTCTTCACTTCATTTATTTCTTCACATTAGGCTGCTGCAGGCCATAGCCCTTGCGCTTGTCTTCCAACAAGAGGAGGAAGGAGATGACGATGGCAATCACGCCAAAGCCAGCAAATATGGTCATCGTCTCAGTATAGTCGATAACACCATTTGCACCCGTGTTTGCCTGGTTCACCTTACCAATCCATACTGGAATAAGAGCCAGTCCGATATTCTGAATATAGAAGATAAGTGCGTATGCAGTTCCTAAGAGTTTCATTGGGATAATCTTTGGCACGGATGGCCACATGGCTGAAGGCACCAATCCGAAGGCAATGCCCAGGATGAGCATCATCACGATGGCAAGCACCCATGAATTGAGCGGCAGGGCAAATACTACGTGCACCAGAGTCAGGAGGCAACTGCCGATAATCATCAGCGTGGCTCCCTTGCCATACTTATCGTATATACTACCAAAGAATGGTGTAAGGAAGATGGTACCGAATGGCAACATAGCAGGAATCAGACCTGCCACATTAGCATCAACACCATACTTGAAAATCATCAGCTTGGTGGCAAACTTCAGGAATGGGAATACACCTGCATAGAACATCAGGCAAAGGAATGCCACATACCAGAAACCTGTAGTCTTGAAAAGACGCCCCAAATCTGAAAACTTGAAACCTTCTTCTGGCTCAGTAGCTACAGCAGCAGCTGAAGCATCCTCCTTCTTGTCCATCACGCAATAAACCAAATAGACCAAGACTCCGGCACAAAGCAAAACTGCACCCAAAGCAACAGAAGCAGATACACCGCCCATTGCCTTGGCAAAAGGAAGAGAAAAGCCTAAGGCAGCAGCTGTTCCCAAACGAGCAGTAGCCACCTGCACTCCCATAGCCAGAGCCAACTCATGACCCGTAAACCATTTCACGATGACCTTGCTCACAGTGATACCACAGATCTCGCAGCCCACGCCATAGATGGCGAAACCAAGAGCGGCTATCACTACCTGTGTACTATAAGTACCAAAGAATGGTACTGCTACAGATCCGGCAAACTCATGACCTACAGCATACCACTTCAACAAGGCTCCACCAAACATCAGGACGGTAGAGAGAACACCTGTAAAACGGATACCGAACTTATCGAGGATAAGACCACCGAAGAAGAGGAGCAGGAGGAACACATTGAAGTATCCGTAGGCACCTGAGAAGAAGCCATACTCATCCGAACTCCATCCGAGTCCGAGACCGTTCTCTGCCCCCTTGGCTGCTGTCAAGAGAGGCTCAAGTGGAGACATCACATCTGTAAAAAAGTAACCGAACATCATCGTGACGCTCACGATGAAGAGGGCTGTCCAGCGAGCGGACGCAGAGTCGCTCAATTTCATCTGAATTTTTTCTGTTGTACTCATTTTATATTATTACTTATTTTTCCATAACCATCACCAGAAGGATTGTTCTGCCCTTAAAGTAACACTTAAGAGCTGTTTTCCGACAATAGAAAGTTACTTTCTCTTCACGTTCTTGGTACGAGTGATATCAAAGAGATAAGAAGCCTTTACAACTATCTGTCCGAAGTTACTTTTTCCGAAGTAATCCTTCTTGGAAGAACCATAGATATTGCCTAAACCATAATAGTAACGGCCTTCGAGCAGGAAATGTCCCACCTTGGGAATACTGTATTCCATACCAGCACCTGCAGCGATTCCATAATCGAGTTTCTTTTCTACAGGCATATCATACTGAGCAGTGATATTGCTTACCCGGTCGTTTTCGGTTGATGTTGTCTCATCGAAGTTGGTCGTGGTACTTTCATTCAGATAAATTCCGATCTGCGGACCTAAATTGACAAAGAAGTTGAAGCCACGCTCCTCCCTTCCCCATGCCAGATGAGCGAAGACCGGTATCTGTATATAAGTAATGTCACGCTGATATTTCAGCGCCTCACCCGTTCCACTGATCAGCACGGCATTGTTTTCTATGTCAAGTATGTCCTCTGTCCATCCCACCTTGGCATAATTCACCTCGGCATAAACCGAGCAAATGGTCTTGAAGTATTTCTCGCATACGTAGCGCAAAGACACTCCGCCCGTGATACCGCCATGCTGCTTTTGCTGCACCGTAGGAGTAAAGCCCACCTTGCTGAGCACATAGCCACCATTTGCACCTATGGCAAAATCGCTACGATGCTCGCCTATCTGTGCCTGAACCGTTGTAAGACTGCAGACACTCAGTGCCACAACCGCTATTATATGTTTTATGTTCATTGGTCTTTATTTCTTCTGTTCATGTCTATTTTCACTTGCCAACAAGCGACTTCATCAATATGTCACAGCCTCAATCTGTCTATTGAAGGTATAGTGTATCAACTGCAACAACTGATTGCGATAACCTCCCTTGGCAGTTTTTACGAAACGAAGTGGAGTCTGCACAGGCTGCTCACCCGCTATACTGCCAGTTCCTACAAAGTTTCTACCTTGTTTCTTGATGCCCTGTATGAAGTACATAGCATGGTCGTAACCCGTCAGAGCAAAGCTTGGCTGTGCTATCATCATTGGCACATGGAACCACCGGCTGTAGTTGCGCTCCAACTGCAAAGTACGTGCAGAGTTGGCATTATAGTAGAAAGTAGAAGGAATGTATGTATCGTACTTATAGAAACGGTCGAGATTGTACTTGGCATACATCAGCCACTCTGTATAACCGAAGAGCGACACCACGGCTCCTGGATATTTAGCATCCAGTTCATCCAACTTGTTGAGCACGGCTGTAAGCTGTGGCGAACGTCCAGTATTGAGTACCACCACATTGCGGACTGAAGGGGCAAAAGCCTTGGCAAACTGATCGACAGAGCTGTTCACATTGGTAATGCTGTAGTCTATCTTTCTGCGTTCCAGTTCTTTACGAAGTCCGAAAGTGAAGTTTCCCTTACGTGAAGTACTGTCATTACAGTCTACGAAGATGGGATGGGCACTTGGGAAACGTTTCAGGAAAGCCTGGATAGTAGCCTCGTTGAGCTGCTCCGGGCTCTGATATACTTGGAATATTTCCTTGTTGCGCTCCACATCATCGCCAGTTATTGAGAAAGGTATCACCATCTTGATGCCATAGGTCTTACAGAATCCTGCCAACGCACTCACCTGCTTGGAATAGAGAGGGCCGAATATCACATCGCACTTGTTGGCACCTTCCTGTAAAAGCGTGGTACGGATATCGGCATCAATAGGCACGTTCCAGGCATGTATATCTGTAGAAATGCCCTTCTGCTTCAATGTTTCACAAGCCATCAGGATGCCTCGATAATACTCCACCATTCGTCTGCCATCGCCATCTACATCATGAAGAGGCAACATAACTCCTACCTTCACAGTACTTGCGGTTTGGGCAACAGTTACCTGCTGGGCAGCTTTCACGTTCTTACCAGCAGCAACTGTCTGAGTCCCCTGGGTGTTTTTTTCGTAAGGAATAAAGAGGGTATCACCCTTCTTCAATACATATCCTTCCTGTTTCATCTCTGGATTGGCATCCATCAGTTCTGGCAGACTCAATCCATACTTCTTGGCAATACTGAAGATGGTATCCTTCTTCTTCACCGTATAGATGTCGCGCCATTTAATGCTCTGCGCCAACATGACAGAACTCAACATCAAGCCCAAAACGAGCAACAGATATCTTAATTTTAGTCTCATAACGTCGATATTTTGGTTATTCATGTGCAAAAATACAAAAAAACTCTCAACCAGCCATATTCATGTCTCATCTTTTTAGTATCTTTGCACAAAATAACGCCTCACAAGGCAAAAACGACATTTAAGATATGAGATTGAACACCCGATACACATTTCTGTTATGGGCACTCCTCGTGCCGGTCATAACACTCTGGGCAGACGACTATCCAACCGTCAATCCAGTTGTGACGTTCACCAACAGTGAAGGAGAGACAAGTACTGACCTTGCCTATACGGGCTCAGCCCCTGTCAAAGCATCATGTGTGGCCAACCCCGAGAACACGACTGGCTGGGATGGCTATTACGAATGGCGCATCTATCACGATACCGAGGAGACTCCCTATATAATAAGGTATGAGCAGGACACCGAACTCGAGTTTACTCAGAGCGGAACTCATCGTATCGTGCTCTACGCAAAGTTTACGAAAGATGGCGAGGTGCAGGAGTTTCTCACCGACGATTCTCCCGTTACGGTCACCATCTCAGAAAGTCAGCTACAGATGCCCAATGCCTTCAGTCCCAATGGAGACGGTATCAATGACATCTATAAAGCCAAATCGGGATATCAGAGTCTTATAGAGTTTCATGGCTACATCTTCAACCGCTGGGGACAAAAACTTTTCGAATGGCGCGACCCTGCCGACGGTTGGGATGGCACCTACAAGGGCAAGCCGGTTAAGGATGGAGTCTACTTCTGCCTTGTCAAGGCAAAAGGAGCCGATGGAAAAGAATACAATATCAAGCGTGATGTCAACCTGCTGAGAGGTTACATCGAAAACCAAACGAATTCAGGACAATAATGCAATCAGAAGAAGAAAAGATAAATGTGTGGGGAGCCCGCGTTCATAACCTCAAGAATATAGACGTAGAGATTCCCCGCAACTCACTCACCGTCATCACTGGTCTATCAGGATCGGGCAAGTCATCCTTGGCCTTCGACACAATATTCGCCGAAGGTCAGCGTCGCTATATAGAGACTTTCTCTGCCTATGCCCGTAACTTCTTAGGCAGCATGGAGCGACCCGATGTAGACAAGATTACAGGTCTTAGCCCTGTCATCAGTATCGAACAGAAGACCACCAACAAAAATCCACGTTCCACAGTAGGTACCACAACCGAAATATACGACTATCTGCGTCTGCTATATGCTCGTGCAGGAACAGCCTACAGCTACCAGAGCGGTGAGGAAATGGTGAAATACACTGAGGAGCAAGTCATCGATATGATACTCAACCACTATGCAGGGAGACGAATCTTCCTGCTTGCCCCTTTAGTGCGACAGCGCAAAGGACACTATCGTGAACTTTTCGAAAGCATGAGGCGCAAGGGCTATCTCAATATCCGCGTAGACGGAGAGATACTCGAACTCACACGAGGCATGAAGGTCGACCGATATAAGAATCACAACATAGAAGTCGTCATAGACAAACTTGCCGTCAGAGCTGAAGACGAGGAACGATTGCGCAAAAGCGTAGCTACTGCTATGAAACAGGGAGAAGGCATGGTGATGGTCATAGACAAAGACACACTCGAGGCAAAGAATTTCTCCAAGCGACTTATGGACCCCATCACGGGTATAGCATATCAGGATCCTGCGCCCAATATGTTCTCATTCAACTCGCCCGAAGGTGCCTGCCCCCACTGCAAGGGATTAGGCAAGGTAGACCAAATAGACATGGAGAAGGTGATTCCCGACAACAGCCTGAGCATCTACGAAGGTGGCATTGCTCCATTAGGCAAATACAAGAATCAGATGATATTCTGGCAGATTGAGGCTGTACTCGACAAGTATGATCTCAAACTAAAGACACCTATCAAGGATATTCCTGACGATGCCATGCAGGAAATACTGAACGGCTCACTCGAGAAGGTAAAGATTGCCAAGGAGAAGGTACATACCTCCTCCGACTATTTCTGCGATTACGAAGGTGTGACCGAATACCTGCGCATGGTGATGGAGAACGACGACAGCTCGGCTGGAAAGAAGTGGGCTGACCAGTTTATATCCACCGTTGTATGTCCTGAATGTAAGGGACAACGACTCAAACGCGAGTCGCTCTCTTTCAGGATATGGGACAAAAACATATCAGAAGTAGCTAACCTCGACATAGATGAACTGCGCGACTGGCTCGACCAAGTAGAGACGCACCTGCCACCTATGAAGGCCAAAGTGGCTCATGAGATTATCAAAGAACTGCGCTCACGTGTCACCTTTCTTCTTGACGTAGGACTCAACTATCTGTCACTCAACCGTCAGTCGGCTTCTCTCTCGGGAGGTGAAAGTCAGCGTATACGTCTTGCCACACAGATTGGAAGCCAATTGGTCAATGTGCTCTATATCCTCGATGAGCCAAGTATAGGTCTTCACCAACGCGATAACGAAAGACTCATCAACAGTCTGAAAGAATTGCGTGACTTGGGCAATACCGTCATTGTGGTAGAGCACGACCGCGACATGATGCTGGCTGCCGACTATATTGTAGATATCGGTCCTAAGGCTGGTCGCAAAGGAGGCGAGGTGGTCTTCCAGGGCACTCCTGCACAGATGCTCAAGACCCATACCATTACTGCACAATATCTCAACCACGAAATGGCTATCGAGTTGCCTGCCCATCGTCGTAAGGGTAACGGCAAGAGCATCATCATACATGGTGCCAAGGGCAACAACCTGAAAAATGTAGACGTAGAATTTCCTTTGGGCAATCTGATTGTCGTAACAGGCGTAAGCGGTTCTGGCAAGTCAACACTCATCAATGAGACACTGCAGCCCATCCTATCCCATCACTTCTATCGCTCGCTCAAACAGCCCATGCCTTACGACAGCATTGAGGGTATCGAGAATATTGACAAGGTGGTAAATGTAGACCAAAGCCCCATAGGACGAACCCCACGCAGCAATCCAGCTACCTATACAGGCGTGTTCAGCGACATACGCTCGCTTTTCGTAGGACTGCCCGAGGCCAAGATAAGAGGATATAAACCAGGGCGTTTCTCCTTCAATGTAAAAGGTGGACGATGCGAAGCCTGTGGCGGCAATGGTTACAAGACGATAGAAATGAACTTCTTGCCGGATGTGTACGTTCCCTGTGAGGTTTGCCACGGCAAACGATACAACCGTGAGACATTGGAGGTTCGCTATAAAGGAAAGAGTATCGCCGATGTACTCGACATGACCATCAACCAGGCTGTAGAGTTCTTCGAGGCCGTACCACAGATATTGCAGAAGATTAAGGCTTTACAAGACGTAGGATTAGGATATATCAAATTAGGACAAAGCTCCACCACCCTCTCAGGCGGTGAGAGTCAGCGAGTCAAGTTGGCTACAGAGTTGTCAAAACGTGACACAGGCAAGACACTCTATATTCTTGACGAGCCTACCACGGGCCTTCACTTCGAAGATATTCGTATCTTGATGAATGTACTGCAGAAATTGGTAGACCGCGGCAACACGGTCATCATCATTGAGCATAATCTCGATGTTATCAAATTGGCAGACTACATCATTGACATGGGCCCCGAAGGAGGCCGTGGCGGAGGAACATTACTTTGTGCCGGCACTCCCGAGAAAGTGGCTAAGAGCAAGAAAGGATATACTCCACGCTTCCTGTCAGAGGAACTGAAATAAACATTAGACACAACACATTAAACACTTAAGAAAATGGATAAATTACCTCTCAATGACATTCCCATGCTTGTGAGTGCCATTAATTTTCTGCTTCGAGATCACGAATTCGAAACACTTGACCAGATTTGTTATCACTTCAATGTTGACAGAAAAGAACTGGAAGCCAAAATGGCAACACAAGGCTTCGAATGGTCGGAAGAACAAAAAAAATTTTGGTAAAAGTTACGATTATAACATTCAAGTTTCACATGTTCAGAAGTTATAATACAATTCAGGCTCACCCTATCAATCAAGGTGAGCCTGAATTATTTTATGGTCTATCCTATATTACAGGATGTTCTGCTCAAGAACATCCTGCATGGTTTGCTTCAAATTCATCATATCGTTCATCGTTTTATTTCTTAATAGGAAATTTATACGACAATACCACCAGCAGCGGCATCACCCAGCGCATACGCTATTTTTTCTTTTACACTTGCCATTGATATTTTGTTTTTTGTTATTGTCTTATACATGAGAACCTTCTTCCCATCCTCCGTTTCCGGTGGCGAGAAGAAGGTATCCCGATTTTTTTTATCCTTAAAAGCGGGATTCTCACCTTCAATGCTAATAATACGTACAATAAGCCGGAATCCCCTTTTTTTATCATCTTTTACTTAGTTCCCAGCGTTTGCTTGTTCTTTTCCACCAACTTCTTGATGGTCTCAACGCTGAGAGCAGTACGATGGCAAAATTAGCGTGTTTTTACAAACCCCAATGTACCATTTGGTTAATATGATATGTACGAAATGTTATTTTTACATGGTATATTAACAATAAAAGCCCATAATCTGGGCTTTATTTACATTTAATGTAGATGATAACTCACCAATCCTTTCATGGGCGCCTTCAGTATCTGAGAGACTGTAAGGTGATGATGTTGTTCGAAGACTTGTCGAAGCGGTTGCTCGAAGTAGTGGGCTATGCTTCCCACAAAAGCAACAGAGAGCGATGATGCGTTTTGAGAAGAATCGACAGACGAAAGATAAGGTGTGATGTTGCGCTGATAGAACTGTTCGAAGGCTTCGACCACCATTTGATGCAAAGCCTCGGCATGAAGACGCAATGTTTCTGTGTGCTGGCTCAAAACTTCTGCATGCTGGCACCTGTTGTCTGAGGCGGCCTCTTCTACCCTTTTCATCTGCATAGAAATGAAAGGAGCGATGGAAGCCAAGTATCGGTTGGCGAGAGGCTGACGATACACCTTATTTATAATAGAGGGATAATCGAGTCCCGACCAAGAGAGATATTCCTGCTTCAGACTCTCGGGCAGGGCACCCTTGAAGATGCCATTGAGAAACATCTTGCCCAAGACAGCCCCACTACCCTCATCGCCAAGAATGTAACCCAGCGGAGGAGTGTTGAGAAGAATATGTTCGCCATCATACAGACAGCTGTTGGCGCCTGTGCCTAAGATACAGGCTATGCCTGAGCGTCGTCCCAACAAGGCTCGGGCTGCACCCAACAAATCGCTCTCGGCATGAACCTCTGCTTGTGGAAATTGTTGGAACAATAGATGCTCCATGCGCGGCTTCATAGATTCGGTAACACCGCTACCATAAAAGAACACACGTGCCGGTACTTCGGGTAAAGTGAGTTCCTCGGCAAGAATTTTCCAGATGTCATCATCGGAGAGATGGAAAGGATTGATGCCCTGTGTCTTGCCGGTGAACAGAATTTGCCCAGCATCATCCACAAGTGCCCAATCTGTCTTGGTGCTTCCGCTGTCAGCTATGAGTGTTGTCATATAATGTGTTTAAATGTTAAGTGTTAAATCGTATCTGCAAAAGTAATAAATTTAACGGGAAAAACAACATATCGTATCGAAAATCGTAAAAAAGGAATTATCTTTTTGCTTCTTTCTTCATTTTTGCTTAACTTTGCAGACGAATAAAGAAGACTATATGAAGAAATTATCGATAATCATCCTGATGTGGGTGGCATTCCTGCTGCCCAGCCATGCCGTGCTCAAAGAGGCCAACCTCGACACAACGCTCTTCATGCTCCGTACTGAGCTGACGAGCTATCATCTCGACTTCGAGAAGCAGAACGAATATGCCAAGCAGCAACAGCAGCAAATCATCAAGGAACTGATGACCATCATGGCACAAGCCGACCAGAACTCCATCATGCTCTACTCGCAGCGCAACGGTTACATCTTCGACCTGACATACGCCTGCCACGAAGCTACTGAGCAGTTTGATAAGTTCAAGTCGAAGGCGGCACCGTTCAGAGGACTCATCAACAAGAATAATATAGAGGTGGCGCGATTTGACTCGCTCATCAACTATCTGTACAACATGAATACGATGTTCATGAGCAAGGAGGCACAACTCAACCGCAACGTAGACCTCACCTTGGCAGTGAACATCCGCCGACAATTAATAGAGCGACAGCAACAGTTGCAGGACTATATAAGAGCCTACGACATAACCGAGAGAAAACTGAAGTCGCTCAACGACTATGCCAACCAACGATATGCCGAGATACAGAACAGCATCTTCAACAATGGTGGCGACAACTATCTCACTATCCTGCGGCATGTAAGCAACCATTACAGGGAAGCCAAGACATCGGTGGCAGAGAAATACAGACCAGCTCCGGGCATGATGTCGCAATGGGACGTGAGAATCATCTTCATCCTCTTCAGCATCATCATTTTCTATGGCATTGTCTCTATTGCCCTCAACCTTTTTACCATCCGCATCGTGGTGACACAATTGGTGAAACGAGGTCGTTTTGAGAGCATCAAGGACAACTTCATGGCCAAACGTACCTGCATCATTATGGCGATGACGGTCGTGACCTTTGCCATTCTCTTGGGCATCATACGCATTACAGCTCATCAGAACTTCGTTATCATGGCATGCGGCCTGCTCGTAGAGTTTGCATGGCTCATAGGCGTGATTCTGATTTCACTCTTGCTCCGCGTGGGCAACGACCAGATAAAGAGCGCCTTCCGCATCTATTCTCCCCTGATGCTGGTGGGCTTCCTCGTCATCACGTTCCGAATCATCTTGATACCCAACAGCCTGGTCAACTTCATTTTTCCCCCTATCCTGCTCGTCTGTTCGCTGTGGCAAGCAAACGTCATCAAGCGCCACAGTAAGCTGGTACCGAGAGAGGACAAGATGTATGCCTACATCTCGCTCTGTGTCTTTGCCGCCAGTACCTTCTGCTCATGGATAGGCTTCACCCTGCTGTCGGTGCAGATCATCATCTGGTGGATGATGCAACTCACCTGTATTCTGAGCCTCACCTGTCTGAAAGACTGGATGGAAGTCTATGCAGAGCGCAAGAACCTGAAGCAGAAGCCTATTACCGATAAATGGATTTTCCGGTTTATCAACAAGGTGCTGATTCCTGCAGGAAGTGTCTTGTCGTTTATCGTGGCCATCTATTGGGCAGCCGACGTATTCAACATGAGCGACACCACATGGATGATTTTCAACAAGGAATACATCAGAACCAGCAACTTCACAGCCTCGCTCTTTAGCATCAGTCTTGTGGCTTGCCTGTTCTTCCTGTTCAACTATATCAACATCACCACCAACGATCTGATGCGCCATCACTTCGAGAAGCAAGACCCTGCCTCGGCAGCCAGCAAGATTGTGATGTTTAAGAACGTGCTGCAGGTTATCATCTGGGGCATTTGGCTAATGGTTGCCCTCAACGTCTTCCAGGTTGGCAAGTCATGGCTCTTGGCTATCTTTGCCGGTTTGTCCACGGGTCTGGGTTTTGCATCCAAGGACATTTTGGAAAATATCTACTATGGAGTCTCACTGATGATGGGACGTGTGAAGGTGGGCGACTATATCATCTGCGACGGCACGCGCGGACGAGTGAGCAGCATCAGCTACACATCGACCATGCTCGAAGCTACCGACGGTTCGGTGATAGCCTTCCAGAACGCACAGCTCTTCTCGAAGAACTACAAGAACATGACCCGAAACCATGGATATGAGCTCGACGTCTTAGAGGTTGGCGTGGCTTATGGCACCAATGTGAAACATGTGAAGCAGATTCTTATCGATGCCTTGAACCAGCTCGACTGTATCTATCACGAGAAGGGTGTCAAAGTCGTGCTGAAAAGCTTCGACGACAGTTGCATCACACTCAAGATTCTGGTCTGGGTGAATGTACTCACACAGTATGTGGACGACGGCAAGATTATGGAATGCATCTACGATACACTCAACGAACACAACATCGAGATTCCATTCCCTCAGCGCGAGATAACTATCAAAACCGCATCAGCCGAAGAAACCAATGCAGCAGAATCGGCACTGAATGCGAAAGCATAAGTACTGAGCACTTAACATCGAGCATTAAACAATTCACACCCAACATTGAGTATTTAACACTTAAACATTAAAAGAAACAACTATATGGCAACATTCATTGCAGGTCCTTGCGTCATCGAATCAATGGAACTGTTAGACACAGTAGCCCAGCAACTCGTACGCATCAACCAGAAATTGGGTACAGACATCATATTCAAGGCTTCGTTCGACAAAGCCAACCGTACAAGCATCCATTCCTTCCGTGGTCCTGGACTGGAGAAAGGACTGCAGATGCTTGCAGACATCAAATCGAAATACGGTCTACGCATCACGACCGATATTCACGAGAGTTATCAGGCAGAAGCAGCAGGACAGGTGTGCGACATACTGCAGATACCAGCCTTTCTGTGCCGACAGACCGATCTCTTGGTGGCTGCTGCCCATACAGGTAAGACGGTAAATATAAAGAAAGCACAGTTCCTCAGTGGCAGAGATATGAAATATCCTGTAGAGAAAGCCCTGGAGAGCGGTGCCAAGGAAGTATGGCTCACAGAGCGAGGCAACAGTTTCGGCTACAACAACCTGGTAGTTGACTTCCGCAACATTCCCGACATGAAAGAGATTGTGCCCACAGTCATCATGGACTGCACACACAGCGTACAGCGCCCCAGTGCAGGCAACGGAAAAACAGTAGGAGACCGCAAGTTCGTTCCAGCAATGGCCATGGCTGCAAAGGCTTTCGGAGCCACAGGCTATTTCTTCGAGGTTCATCCCGACCCGGACAACGGGAAAAGCGATGCTGCCAACATGTTGGAACTCGACAAACTTGAAATATTAATCGCTGACTTATTGGCTTAGCAGCTATATCTTTTCAGTTTAAGTATTTATAAATCATGACAGAAAAAAACAAACATATAGAGGACAAGACTATCCGTCACTATGGCGAAGAGGCTCTGCGCGAAGAGGCCGAAGCCATATTAGACCAAATAGCATTGTTGGACGACAACTTCGAGAAGGCTGTCGACCTGATGTACCACTGCGAAGGAAAAATCATCGTGACCGGTGTAGGAAAGAGTGGACACGTAGGAGCCAAGATCGCTGCCACCCTGGCATCGACAGGAACTCCTGCCTTCTACATTAATCCACTCGACGTTTATCACGGCGACCTGGGTGTGATGACTGATAAGGACGTGGTTCTGGCGCTGAGCAACAGCGGACAAACCGACGAGTTGCTGCGATTCATCCCCATGGTGCTCCACATGAACGTACCTATCATCTCGATGACAGGCAATCCTCAATCGCTGTTGGCAAAATACTCCAACTACCACATCACGGTGAAGGTGAAAAAGGAAGCCTGCCCGCTCAACCTCGCTCCTACAAGCAGCACCACAGCCGCACTTGCCATGGGCGACGCCTTAGCCATTGCACTGATGCAGGTACGCCACTTCAAACCACGCGACTTTGCACAGTTCCACCCTGGTGGAGAGTTGGGCAAGCGCCTGCTCACCACAGCCGAGGACGTGATGAAGAAGGAAGACCTGCCTATCATTCCTAAAGACATGCACTTGGGCGAGGCCATCATTCATGTGAGCAAGGGAAAATTGGGACTGGGCGTATCGGTAGACAAGGAAAACCGTGTCATCGGACTTATCACTGATGGCGACATACGCCGTGCCATGGAGAAATGGCAGGCAGAGTTCTTCAACAAGACTGTGAGCGACATCATGACGACATCTCCCAAACACGTGGCGCCAACCACCAAGATTACAGAGATACAGCACATCATGCACCAATACAAGGTACACACCGTATTGGTGATGGACGACGAGAAACATCTTCTGGGCATCGTTGACCACTATGCCTGCATGGTGTAAAAAAGAGAGGAAACAACATCAATATTTCAGAATGAGACTCAGATACCTGTTATTAACTGCAAGCATCATGCTGTTCTCTACGCTGTGCAGCGCACAAGACAGTTTACTGCTTGCCGACAATCATCACACGATAGAGAGTAGCGACTCGGTCATTGTCAAACAATTGAGGGAGAAGGGAATTCGTTTCTCCCACAACAACTCCGTCACGCTCCTAATGAACGGTCAGGAGAAGTTCGACGATCTGTTCCAGGCTATCCGCCAGGCAAAGAAAAGTGTGCACTTAGAGTATTTCAACTTCCGCAACGACAGCATCGCCGGCTTGCTCTTCGACCTGCTTGCTGAGAAAGCAAAGCAGGGAGTCAAGGTTAGAGCCCTCTATGATGGTTTCGGTAACTCATCCAACAACAAACCTTTACGCAAACGACACATCAAGGAGATTCGTGCCAACGGCATAGAGATTTATGAATACAAACCAGTGAAGTTTCCCTGGGTTCACGCCATCTTCAACCGCGACCACCGCAAGATTGTTGTCATCGACGGACAAATAGCCTATACAGGCGGTATGAACGTGGCCGACTATTACATCAAGGGAACAGAGGTTGTGGGCTCCTGGAACGACATGCACTGCCGCATCGACGGTGACGAGGTGAACACGCTGCAGGCCATCTTCCTGAAAATGTGGAACAAGGTGAGCGGACAGCATATACATGGCGCAGAATACTTCCGTGCCAAACGTCAGGACTATCTGGTAGACGGACTCAAGCCCGACACCACAGCCACGGCTTATCACAAGATGGTGGGCATCATCAACCGCGAGCCACACATTTCGAAGGACATCATACGTTACTTCTATGTCAACGCCATCAACGATGCACAGGACAGCATCAAGCTCATCAGTCCCTACTTCACCCTGAGTCACAAACTGAAGAAGGCACTCAAGAATGCAGCCAAGCGAGGCGTGAAAGTGGAAATCATGCTCTCCACCAAGAGCGACATTCCCCTGACGCCCGACTGTGGATTCTACAATGCGCACAAGCTGATGAAGGCAGGCTGCCACATCTGGATGTACACACCAGGATTCCATCACACCAAGATTATCATGGTGGACGGTAAATTCTGCACGGTGGGAAGCGCCAACCTCAATGCCCGAAGCCTGCGCTGGGACTACGAGGAGAATGCTGTCATCATTGACCCACAGACCACCAAGCAGCTCACCAACCTCTTCGACAAGGACAAGGCTGACAGTTTCCTGCTCACTGAGAAGAAGTGGCGCGAGTGGCGAACTGGCTGGCAGAGATTCAGAGGGTGGTTTGCCGCCAAGGTACTGACACCGTTCTTATAAACAGGAGATTTTCAGGAGTTGAAGGGAGTTAAGGAGTTAAGGAGTTAAGACATATGCTTTATTGCTAAGAAGCAGAAGACTATAAAGCATTTGTTTTGAACATTGAACATTAACTTCCGCAACATCTCCACAACTCCTCGAATAACTTTAGATTAAAACAAAAAATAGAAATCATGAACGAAGAAGCAATGAGAGCCCTGCATAAGGACGACAGGATGCAAGGCAGGATGCCCGAAATGGCTATCATCGAGAACAACACACTCGCCATGATGGGACTCAAGCAATTATTGGAAACCGTTATGCCGATGATGAATATTTGCACCTTCGGCAGCTTTGCTGAGTTTGAGTTCAACAATCCTGACCGCTTCATCCATTACTTTGTGTCCATGCACATTGTGCTGGCGCACCGTAACTTCTTCGTGCAGGGACAGCGAGCACACCACACCATTGTGCTCACGCCCAGCAACGACCCCAACTCACAGCTCAACGATTTCCATTGTCTCTGCGTGAGTGTGCCCGAAGAAACACTTGTAAAACATCTGCTTGCCCTTCAGAAGATAGGTCATCCTCATGGCGAACACCTCCCTGCCATGCCCGTAACCGTCAAGGAGAAAGTTCTTTCCGACCGCGAGACCGAGGTGTTGGCACTCGTGGCACAAGGCAAAATAAACAAAGAAATAGCCGATACTTTGTGTATCGGCCTCTCTACCGTAATCACGCACCGCAAGAACATTCAGGAGAAATTAGGACTGAAGTCGGTCTCCTCACTTACTATCTATGCCGTGATGCATGGCTATGTGGACATCAACAAGATATGATGCCAGCTTATAATTTTACACTCGAAATATCCACCAGATTGTTGACGATAGCATAGATAGTAAGACCGGCAGGTGAATGAATCTGCAGCTTACGGGCTATGTTGCGGCGATGAGTAATCACCGTGTTGATGGAGATAAACAGATGGTCGGCAATCTCCTTGTTGGTCATGCCTTGTACCAAAGCCACGATGACGTCTTTCTCGCGGTCGCTCAACTGCTCATCGCTCTGCGGTGTCTGGTTGATCATATTGGATATTTTAACACTCACATCACTTTGTTTCAGCTTTCGTTCCTCGTTGCGCACGGCAGGAATGAAGATTTCCTCCTCTACCTGCGAATGCTGGTTGAGCCATTCCTCGTTATTATATATGTCGTAAAGTGTGGCGCTAAGCTGATTGTTGTGCAATCCGTCAGAAGGCAAATACTTGATGATGATATTCTTCAACTCTTTCAGTTTCAGGTCTATCTGCACGTGATGCTTAGAGAACGTCTCGATGTCGAAGTTAGCTGGTGCTGTACCGTCGATAAGCGACTGCACGTAAGGGAAGACGGTTTTTTCCTCATACTTCATATGATTGGTGATGCTGTGCGCATACTCATCGTATAGTTTGAGAATAAGTCGGGCCAGATTGTCGTTCTCGTCAAGCGCCTCCACCAACTCTTTGCGGATGAAAGGCAACTGAAAATCAATGTAGTAAGCATGCGATGCCTTGAGATAATGCAGCAATGTAGGCAACGACAGGCGCGAGGCATTGTCGTACTCCTTATAGCCGTTGATGGTGAAGTTCACCACCGCCAAAAAAGTATAAGTATCCACCGCCTGTTCCTCGCAAACCTCTCTCACCGTTTTATCACCAAAGCCCAGATTGATACCGAAACTACCCAAGCTCTGAAGGATGTTGTAATTATCGCGAATAATGCTGATCATCTTGTCATCAGCTTCATACATCTTTTGATTTTTCATCGTTGTTGTATACTTTTTAGACCTAAATCATGTACGTTTAAGAGCGGACATTCATCATGTTTTTGTTTCCGCTGCAAAATTACAAAAAACATCTGAAACTTGCAATACCTAAAAATGGGGATGCGACAGTTTACCAACTTTTAAGTATTGCAAGATTTTTTAAAACCCCGTACCTTTGCACCCGAAATCGAGAAAGAGCGCGGTGATGATTGCCACTCCCGAGCGGCAGAGCTGCGTAATTCCTTATCAAGCTTCAGGGCTTTAAGGAGATACTAAGCCTCTAAAGTGTCGAGACCGCAAGCAGACATCCGCGCTCTTTTCTTTTATTTTAGGATAAAAAAAAGATAACATTTAAAAATGAACATTTTAAGAATTGGATTGATGTCCGCTGCGTTGGTTGCAGGGTTGGCAAGCGCCAACGCACAAGTAGTTGCAGCCGACAGTGTGATGCAACATGCCAACGGAAAGCGCCTCAGCATAGGCGGCTATGGCGAAGTGGCTTTCAGCCGTAACTTCTACAGCGACAGCGGCAACCGATACAGTTCAGCCTCGCTCCATAAGGACGACCCCAGCCATGGACGATTCGACATTCCTCATGCAGTCATCTATTTAGGCTACGACTTTGGCAAGGGCTGGACATTCGGCACTGAGATCGAGTTTGAGCACGGAGGCACAGGTTCTGCCATCGAATATGAGGCAGAGGAGGCTATCGAGTTTGAACAGGAGCAGGAGAAAGGCGGTGAGGTAGAGTTGGAACAGTTCTGGATTCAGAAATCATTTGGCAAGTTCCTCAACATCCGTGCCGGACACATCGTAGTGCCTGTAGGCCTGACCAATGCTTATCACGAACCCCTCAACTTCTTCACCGTATACCGTCCTGAGGGCGAGAACACCATTCTGCCTTGCACTTGGCATCAGACGGGAGTTTCAGTGTGGGGACGTCATGGCGACTTCCGCTACGAAGCCCAGTTCCTTGCTGGACTTGATGCCTATCAGTTTAGTTCGCTCAACTGGATCAAGCCTGGCACCACGAAGCCTTTCGAGTTTGAAACAGCCAACAAATATGGCTTTTCTGCCCGTGTCGACAACTACACCATCCCTGGGCTGCGCATCGGTTTGAGTGGCTATTTCGGACAATCTATGCACAACAGTGTGCCCCACGATATGGAGAAAGGCAACAACAAGAAGCTGAAGGGCAACATCTTCCTCGGAGCACTCGACTTCACCTACAAGGCCCACAACTGGATGGCACGTGGCAATGTAGACTATGGCTACGTGAGCGATGCCGCTGCCATCAGCAAGCTGGTAAAGCCTGGCGTGCAGTATGTGAAGCCTTACGAGACCAACCAGGCTTTCGGAAGCCATGCCATCGCCACCATGTTTGAGGTAGGCTACGATGTATTCTCACAGATAGAGAAGTTGCGTGCCGATAACCAGAAACTGTATGTCTTCGGTCACTACGAGTATTACGACTCTTATCTCAACAACACCACCAAGCAGTACACCAAGCGACAGATCTTCGCTGGCGGTATCAACTACTACCCCATCAAGCAAATCTGCGTGAAAGCAGAGTACAACCTGCGCAAGTTCAGAAGCCAGTACAACGACGAGCCTGCCCTCAACATCGGCGTCGCCTACCAGGGTTTCTTCCTGTAATCGCAGAATGAGGATTTCGATCTAAAAAAACATACACAACTTTCGCAAATGGGGAAGTTAAAGAAGTTAGAGAAGTATACATTCATTAATAATAATAACATAAACAAATGAAAAAAATTCAGAAATTGGCCTTGTCATTCATGATGGGTGGCTTGGCACTCTGCTTTGCATCATGCGGCAACGATGACGACACAACTTTCGACCTGCCTGACGTAGGTCAGGCTACAACAACCATCAACTCGTCTGATCTCGCGATGCAGAAAACCACCAAGGCTTACGTCGAGAATGTGGTTTACCCCACTTACCAGGCTTTGGCAAAGAACTCACGCGAACTTTACACCACCTGCACAACCCTCTACAAGGCAGCAGCGGCTGGCACCATGACACAGAGCCAGATTGACGCAGCCTGCGAGGCTTTCAAGAACGCACGCCGTGAGTGGGAGCGCAGCGAGGCATTCTTGTATGGTTCTGCTACCGACAACAATATCGACCCACACATCGACTCCTGGCCACTCGACCACGATCAGTTAGTTTCTGCTTTGACCAATGCCAGCCTCATTGAAGGCTTCAAGAGCGAAACTCCAGAGAAGTTCGTTTCCGACAAGAACGAGCAGTTCCAGTCTGTATTGGGCTTCCATGGTATGGAGTTCGTCCTCTTCCGTGAGGGTCAGAACCGCACAGTTGATGCTTTCAAGGCCAATGAGAAAGAAGAAGGCATGACCTCAGTAAAGGGCATCGACGAATTGGCATTCCTCGCTGCTGTGGCTGGCGATGTGAAGAACATGACAGCCATGCTGGAGTTCACATGGATGGGCGACGCTGCCAGCAACGACACCAAGCAGGTGCTCCAGGACAACAGCTACGTATTCTCAAGCATGCGCTATAAAGGCTTCGTCGCATCCAAAGGCACCATGTGCTACGGTCAGTATCTGCTCACCCCTGCACAGACCACAGGCTATCAGTCTTGGCCAGGCACCATCAACCAGATCTTCGTAGGCGGTTGCTCCAACATCTGCAACGAGGTACAGGAGCAGAAACTCGGTCAGGCATGGCGTGTATGCAACAACCAGGGCGGAACAACCGAAGACGGTGAGGCTGAGTCAAAAGACTACATCGAGTCGCCATACAGCCATCGTTCTTTCGTAGACTACAAGGACAACCTCTACTCTATCAAGAACACACTCTATGGCACACGCGACGTCAACGCCACCTCTCCAGCAGCCAACTCTATCATGTCGCTTCTCTCAAGCCTCAACTATCCTGACTTGAGCAAACTGCAGAATGCACTGACCGCAGCCCTGAAGTCACTCGACGACGCAACAGCTGCACAGGGTTACTTTAAGGCAAATCCAGGTTCTGCAGCGGTAAAGAATGCCATCGACAAGATCAAGGATCTCGATGACGAGCTCAACAAAGCGGGTACTTGGATCAACCTCCAGAAAGCTCAGTAAAGTCATTAGGAAGTTAAGAAGATAAACGATAACATATACGTAGCCTTGAGTCATTGTGCACAAGGCTACGTTGTGCGCAAGATAAACTTTATCCAAAAAAGGAGCATTATGAAAAAGAAACATTATTTGGTATGGTCATTTGCTGCGGCATTGGCCATGATGTTAATGAACAGCTGCTCCGATGAGAACAGCAACCCACAAAAGCCCGACAACCCTATGGAATCGGATGCCAACTATGTAGGCAAGGCACAGGATGGTTTTACCGCCGAGGAATGGTATCCTGGTGGCGAGCTGGGAACCACCGAGAATGTCAACTCCGGCTGCTATGAGGACGAAGCTCCTGCCGTCAACGAGCAGGGACTGCACGACAATTTCAAGACGGGCGAGATGTTCTTCGAGCGCCAGTACACCATCGACAATGGTGCCTTCAAGGGCGTAGGTCCTGCCTATCTGCGCAAGTCGTGCCTCGACTGCCACCCAAGCTACGGACACGGCATGCGACAGGACAGCTATGCCATCGCCTATGGCAACGGTAACGGCTACCTGATGGCCATCTACACACCCGACGCACCAGGAAGCAACGACGGAAACTATATCGGCGAGGTGACAGGTATGCCCCAGACAGGCGCTGTCGACCCCTTCAAGGCTCCTATCGAGGCCGACAAGATCAAGATTCAATGGGAGCACGTAAGCGCTATGGAGAGCGGACTGGCCATGAAGTTCCCTGCCGATGGCGAGACCTTCGACCTCATCTATCCTGAGGTGACCATTCCTTCAGAAGCCTTCCATACCAACCCTGTTCCATCCAACATCGCCGTGCGCTTAGAGTCTACCATCGGTGTGATTGGCACAGGTCTGCTTGACGCTATTCCACAGGAGGAAATCGAGAAGCAGTATGCCTCTGAGGCAGCTTACTTCAAGAGTGCCGGTATGGACATATCAGAGCATCTCAACCCTAAGTTCTGGGATGCTGCTGGCGAAAAGATGGCAGCCGGTGCCTACTACTCTACCTGGGGCACTGACGGCCAGTTTGCCGATGGCGGCGAAGGCAAAACGGGCGTATACAAGGCCATCAGGCGATTCACCTATGCCCTGACACGTGCCTCTCTGCAGGACGGTCCTGGCGCCAATGCCATCTGGAACATCACCAATGTGAGCCGTCCAGACCGCCCCAAGCTCTACTCTACAAAAGCATGGGCAAAGGCGATGTCGGAAGACCCAGAGGTGATTGCCAAAATCAAGGCAAACCCACAGTCACCCTATTATGCCGACGGTACTGATGCGGGCATCAAAGAGGCAGTCTACAACCTGCTGTTGCCTTCCACCAACCAGTTCGACAACCAATGGCACAAGTTCCAGCCCGAGATGACAGCCAACAACTTCTACGACTTCATGGTATGGCACAGAGGTCTGGCCATTCCGCGTGCACGCAACCTGAACGACAAGGACGTACAGCGCGGCAAGAAGCTCTTCATGGAGTGGGGCTGCGCCAGCTGCCACCGCCCATCATGGAAGACAGGCGATGACAACTACTGGACTCCTAACATGATAGCCGACAAACCATTGCCACGCTATAAGAACCAGACCATCTATCCATACTCTGATATGCTGCAACACAAGTTGTACATGAAGAACGACATCCATGGTTCATGGTGCCGCACCACTCCTTTGTGGGGACGCGGACTGTCACGTATGTGTACCGGAGCTGAAGACCGTCTGCACGACTGCCGTGCTCGCAATGAAGTAGAGGCCATCATGTGGCACTGCTATAGTAAGAATAGTCACGCCTATCAGTCTGCCCTCAACTTCTACAAGGCATCGAAGACTGACCGTGATGCAGTGGTTAAGTTCCTGCAGTCTATCTAATATTCTGCAAGCTACATTTCATAAAACAATTTCTTGAAAAACTATTCCGCAAGAAATATATGAATCAACAAGATAAAGGACAAAGTGAATCGCAAAGATTCGCTCTGCCCCTTTATCATATTGAACAACCCTTCTAATAAGGATAAAAAATCAACAAATAAAAATAGAAACATTTATGAATCAATTTTTGAAGACAAGTGTGTTTTTGATGAGTTCCGCCTTACTATTAGGCTCATGCTCCGATGAGAACAGCAACCCACAAGAGCCCGACAACCCTATGGAGTCGGATGCCAACTATGTAGGCAAGGCACAGGATGGTTTTACCGCCGAGGAGTGGTATCCAGGTGGTAAACTGGGAACTACAGATAACGTATCCTCCAACTGTTATGAGGATGAAACCCCAGCAGTTACCGATCAAGGTTTTACAGCACGTTTCAACCAAGGCGATTTGATGGCAAGTACGCCATACACACTGAGCAATGACCCTTACAAAGGATGGGGGCCTTGCGCCTCTCGCCGTGCATGCGAGTACTGTCACGCAGGTGGTTATGCTCATGGTCACAGCCGCAGCGACTTCAAGCCAGTGATGGGCAATGGCTACATCGTATCTGTCTATTACCCAGACGCACCAGGCAGTAACAATGGTGAACCAATCGACCAGCTCACCACATTTACCATGACGATGGCAGAATCCCCATTCTTGCCACCATTGAATCCAGACAAGGTTACCATCACTTGGAAAGACGTAACCTCTATGCCAAGTGGACTTGCCATGAGATTCCCAGATGGAGAAACTTTCTCATTGCATTATCCAGAGGTATCCATTCCACAGGATGCCTTCAATGTAGATCCTCAACCTACCAATTATGCCGTTCGCCTCATCGCATCTTGCAACTTCCAAGGTTTGGGTTTGATCGATGCCCTCTCCAATGAGGACATTGAGGCTCAATACAAGGCTGAGAGTGAGCACGCAGAGTTGAACCCAGAGTTTTGGGACAACAATGCCAAGAAGTTGAAGGACAATGCCTATGCAGAGGATGCTTTTGGAAAGAAATTCGTGAAGCGTTTCAACTATGACCTCTTGGAGGGATGCCTCCAGAACGACGTAGCTCTTTGGGATGAGTTGAACATCTTACGCTCTGACATCAAGCATATTTGTTCTACACCTGCCTGGGCTAAAGCCATGTCAGAGAATAAAGACGTCATCGACAAGGTGATGGCTGAAGGTAAGAATCCTTCCTCACGCTTGCATCCATATTATTATGACGGTACAAGAGAAGGTATCAAGGAGGCATTGGCTTACTTGCTCTCACCAGATGACAACGTCAACCTCTACGACAACAAGTACTACAACTTCAAGCCTGAGATGACAGACGATCAATATCACTCTTTCATCGTTTGGCATAGAGGTATCGCCGTACCACGTGCTCGCAACTTGAACAATCCTAGTGTACAGCGTGGTAAGGAACTATTCATGAGCATGGGTTGCACCAATTGTCACAAGCAGTCTTGGACCACTGGTCCAGACAACTATGGTCGCTCAAAGATTATCGAAGGCAAGGACCTTCCACATTACCCTGGACAGAAGATTTATCCATATTCAGACTTTATCCAGCACAAGTTGGATATGGTCAACGACATTCATGGTTCATGGTGCCGTACCACTCCACTTTGGGGACGCGGTCTCTCACAGATTAACAGTGGTGCCGAGGATCGCTTGCACGATGCTCGTGCTCGCAACGAGGTAGAGGCTATCATGTGGCATTGCTACAGCAAGAACAGCCAGGCATACAACACTGCAGTGAAATTCTACAACTTGCCAAAGGCAGACCGTGATGCCGTAGTGATGTTCTTACGCTCCATCTAATATTTGTAAGTTCATTGCTATATTAGATTACAAAACATTACCAATAAAGAAGTTGCCAAGTTTCATCGTGGACTTGGCAGCTTTTTTACATCATATCGTGTAAATACTTGTCTAAAAAGCATTGTCTTCTCAAAAGGAAATCGTAATTTTGCAGCAGAAATACAAAAATCAACAAAATAGGAGGTATTATTATGGCAAGACCAATCAGAGAAACGCCGATACTATACGGCAAAGCGAAAATGAAATTAAAACGCATTAAAAACAATGAAGACATTAAGCCATTCGATTGCGGTGATGCCGACTTGAATGGCTTTCTTCCTATAACAAACATACGCGATTAATGTTTTTCGACATGAACGAATTGTATTAACAAAATGGTCAAAAAGATTATTTTCACCCTTTACATTCTTGTTCTCCTTAGCATGGCTGTCGCCACCATCGTGGAGAAGAGCCAGGGTACAGACTATGTCCATGCCCACTACTATGGCGCATGGTGGTTTATATTGATGTGGGCAGTAATGGCAGCCCTCGGTGTATTCTATATCATCAAGCGAAAGGTGAAGCGTGCCTCTACGCTTGCACTCCACCTCTCCTTTGTCATTATCCTCGCAGGCGCACTGCTCACGCATATCTCCGCCAAAAGAGGAATGATTCATCTACGTATTGGGCAACCGACCGATACCTATATGGCAGCTTCCGATTCGCAAGATGGCATGGGGATGCAAGAGGAGAAACTACCTTTCTCGCTCTGCCTGCAAAACTTCGAGACGAAGATGCACGATGGTACCCAAGCGGTCGCTGACTACTCTTCCAAGTTTACTGTGACCGACGGCAACGATAAGAGCGAAGGACAGGTGTCGATGAATAATATCTACTCTCATCGCTCCTACCGCTTCTACCAGTCTTCCTATGATGAGGACGGCAAGGGAAGCGTACTCGCCATCAACGCCGACCCATACGGCATCCCTGTCACCTATACAGGCTATGCCATCCTCTTCATCTCACTGATTTGGATGCTCATCGACCCTAAGGCAAGCTATCGCAAACTATTGGCAAGTCAGCTGCTGAAGAAGGGGGCTTTGATGATTGCCCTGCTCTTCGGAATGGGAGAAATGGGATTCAACCATACTTCCTACAACCAAATGATGGCAGCAGGTTGTGGTAGTTCTGCCATGGAAGAAATCTCAGAAGGCTCTACGCTGGAGAATCTACAAAGCGTAGTCTTGCCAAAGGCTACCGCAGAGAAGTTTGGCGAGTTGAATATCCTCTATAACGACCGCATCTGTCCTGTTCAAACCTACGCACTCGACTTCTGCAAGAAGATATATGGTGCTAGAAGCTACAAGGGACTGACAGCCGAACAAGTTTTGACCGGTTGGATATTCTACGGAGACGAATGGGCAAGCGAACCCTTCATCAAGGTGAAGAGTGGAGAGTTGAAGACGGCGATGAACTTGCCGGATTATTGCTCCATCAACCAGTTCTTCAACAAGGAGATGGGCGGTTACATCATCGGGCAATATGTGCAGGAATATTACAATGGGGCACAAGACAAGTTCCATCAGCAAGCTGCCGACATCGATGGAAAGATACAACTCATAATGGACTTGCGCCGTGGCGTATCGCTCAAGGTATTGCCTTATACCTTCCCTAAGAATGTACGTGCCACCAAGGAGAATCCATTCATCAAGGCTGGTACAACCACTTGGTTCTCGCCTACCGACCGATTACCTAAGGCAGTGGAACATCAGCATGCGCTCTATATCACCAACGTCTTCTCGTTGCTCTATGACGACGTAAAGGCTGGAAACACGGAGCGAGTAAACATCTTCTTCGACAAAATGAAGAAGTATCAGCAGGTGAGCGGCGGCAACTCGCTTCCCTCCAGTGTGCAATATCGTGCAGAACGGATACTCAATGGCTTCCCCTTTGCCACCATCCTCTTTATGGTAAATCTCACGCTGGGTTTCATCGCCCTCCTCTACACCATCTATCGCATCACAAGACAGCGCAGCCTGAAGGCTTTCGACATAGCTCTGCCCGCACTGTTGGGCGTTTCCTTCCTTGCCCTCACCTTCGGTTTGGCGCTGAGGTGGATAGTCAGCGGCAACGTACCCATGTCCAACGGCTATGAGAGCATGCTCACCGTGGCATGGTTTGTGATGCTCATCAGCTTTGTGATGCAATATCGCATCCGCCTCGTAATGGTCTTCGGCTTCCTGCTGTCAGGCTTCTTCCTCTTGGTAAGCCACATCAACCAGATGGACCCTGCCATAGGACAGATGATGCCCGTGCTCAACAGTCCCCTTCTCAGCATCCACGTCAGCATCATCATGATGAGCTACGCCCTGCTGTCGCTCACCTTCCTCTGCGGTGTCATGGGCATTTTCCTCCGCTCGCACGGAGAGGAGCTTCAGGCGCTGAGCCGTGTGTTCCTCTATCCTGCCCTTGCCACCATGGGGTTCGGCATCTTCATCGGTGCAATCTGGGCAAACGTGAGCTGGGGCAACTACTGGAGCTGGGATTCCAAGGAAACCTGGGCGCTCATCACCTTCATGATTTACGCCGTAGTGGCTCATACACAGAGCCTGCCTCTGTTCCGCAAGCCCCTCGCCTACCACGTCTACATGACCCTTGCCTTCCTGAGCATCGTCATGACATATTTCGGAGTAAACTACTTCCTCACGGGCATGCACTCGTATGCCTAAGAGGAAGTTTTTCACCATATTACCACATAATCGTATGCCAAAAATGCGATAATGACTAATGACTAATGACTAAACTTAATCAGTAAAATCTTCAGAGAGACAAATATGCTTCCATTAGTTCACAAATAGAGTTATGTGGAGAGATGAATCTACATTCACCTATGGTTGCTGTTTGCTGCATAAACCTTAATGTAAGTCTTATCTCTGATTCTTTACAAGTGCTCCAAGAGCCCTGCAGAAGGCATCTATTATGACCAAGAGAGGTCATAATAGATGAGCAGCTTTGGTCATCTATTAAGACCCACATGAAGACACTATCGAGGGAAAAACGTAAGTCACATTAGTCATTTTAGTTTTTCCGAATTATAGTCATTAGTCATTTTCGAATTTTGACTTCGCCCATGTCGTAAGAAAAAAAGGGAGCCGTCTCATCAGACAGCTCCCTCGATATTAATCAAGTGTTATTATACTTTCGATTACTTGGCGTATGCTACGCTGCGGGTCTCGCGGATGACGGTGATCTTCACCTGACCAGGATAGGTCATTTCGTTCTGAATCTTGGTGGCAATCTCGTCAGAGAGCTTGGTGCTCTCCTCGTCGTTCATCTTGTCGGCTCCCACGATGACGCGAAGCTCACGTCCTGCCTGGATGGCATAGGTCTTGGTAACACCAGGATAACTCATGGCTATTGCCTCAAGGTCGTTGAGACGCTTGATGTATGCCTCAACAATCTCGCGACGTGCACCAGGACGAGCACCAGAGATAGCATCACATACCTGAACGATTGGAGCAAGAAGAGTGTTCATTTCCATCTCGTCATGGTGAGCACCGATGGCATTGCAGATGTCTGGCTTCTCCTTGAACTTCTCGGCAATCTTGGCACCATAGAGTGCGTGAGGCAACTCACTCTCCTCGTCTGGCACCTTACCGATATCGTGGAGCAGACCGGCACGCTTAGCCTTCTTAGGATTCAAGCCCAACTCAGATGCCATGACAGCACAGAGGTTGGCTGTCTCGCGTGCGTGCTGCAAGAGGTTCTGACCATATGATGAACGGTACTTCATCTTACCAATGATACGAATCAACTCAGGATGCAAGCCGTGGATACCGAGGTCGATAGCGGTGCGCTTACCGGTTTCGATAATTTCATTCTCGAGCTGCTTCTTCACCTTGGCTACAACTTCCTCAATACGGGCTGGATGAATACGACCGTCGGCTACCAACTGGTGGAGGGCCAGACGACATACCTCGCGGCGCACGGGGTCGAAGGCAGAGATGACGATGGCCTCAGGAGTGTCGTCTACAACAATCTCGACACCAGTGGCTGCTTCCAAGGCACGAATGTTGCGACCCTCACGACCGATGATGCGGCCCTTCACCTCGTCGTTGTCTATATGGAAGACACTGACAGAATTCTCTATAGCCGTTTCTGTGGCCACGCGCTGGATGGTCTGGATAACAATCTTCTTGGCCTGCTGGTTGGCATTGAGCTTGGCATCGTCCATGATCTCGTTGACGTAGCTGGCTGCATCGAGTCTTGCCTGATCTTTCAGGCTCTCGATGAGGCGCTGCTTAGCTTCCTCAGCGCTCAGGCCAGAGAGTTCCTCAAGCTTCTCCTGCTCCTGACGCTGCATCTTCTCCAACTCCTGCTGCTTCAGGGCGAGGAGCTTCTTCTCGTTCTCCACGCGCTGGTTGTTCTGCTCTACCTCCTGCTTGCGGCGGCCGAGCTCTTCCTGGCGCTGGTTAAGCGAAATCTCACGCTGCTTGAGCTTGTTCTCGCTCTGCTGAATGCGTGAGTTGCGCTGCTGCACCTCTTTCTCCAGCTCTGCTTTCTTGTTGAGGAACTTCTCCTTTACTTCGAGCAGTTTCTTTTCCTTCACTACTTCCGCCTCCTTGTTGGCGGCGGCGATCATTTCGTTATATTTCCCTGTAATGACATAACGGAAAATAAAAAACCCTAAGGCTCCTCCCAATACGAGGGCTACAAGGGTTGCTATGATTGTTACTACCATTATTTTATTATATATAAATGATTTATTAATATTCTCGCCTGTGCAACAGCTACTGCCCGGCATCCTTAAGACAACGGAGCATACAAACGGACGGAGAAAAAACACTCTTACTACTTCAGGGTGTCCTCAATCTCGGCAGTAAGGCGGGTGAGAATATCGTGATAAGGCGCAGTATCGTTACGACCCGACTCCTTCTCATATCTCAAGGCGATATCGAGGAGCGACATATAAAGAATCTCCTTGTCGCTCTTGCGTCCCTTGAAAATCTTGGAATACGAGTTGACAATATCGTTAATCAGTTTGCCTGACTTACGATAGTACTCCTCGTCCTCTCGCGGTATCTTGACCGAGAGGTCGGTGTCATAGATATGTAATCTTATGAGTAATTTCTCTTGTTCCTGATCTGCCATCGCTCCGACTTATTGATTGCTCAGTAGCGTTATACACTTGTTGACATCACGGATGAGCTTGGCGACGCGCTTCTGCGTAGCTTCCATGTCGGCATCCGAAATTGTCATCATCTTAGCCATTTTCAGGCTGTTGTAATCGTGCTCTGCCTGGGACAACTTCTCTTGCAGCGCCTTGATCTGGGCGTCGCGCTCATCCACCATCTCGTAGAGCTCGGCATTCTCCTGCTTGAGCTTTCCAAACTCAAGAATCAACTGCCTAACACGTGTGGCAAACGTATTGATTGTCTTTTCATCAGCACTCATTACTCTCTATTTTGGGTACAAATATAGCGGAAATATTTCAAAATTGCAAATATTCCGTCAACTATTTGTGAATTTGATACAAATTAAGTGAAATTACTTGCCCAACTTTCCCTTTGCCTTCTCGATTTCCTCATCGGATGGACGTGGCTCCTTCTTGGCAAGCATCAACACCTGGAAGGCGAAATCGGTGACCCACTGCTGGCTGAAGCACAGCTGCTTGTCGAGCTGACGTAGTTGCATGACGGTCTTCACCACACTGGCGTCGTTGAAGTCATTCTTGTTGAAGATTTCGTCGACGGTTTTCTGAGTCATGGTGTAGAGCGCCTTCTTCATGAAACCTGGCAGACGGAGTTTGAACTTCATCAGGTTGCCCAGAAGCATCATGAGGTCCTGGGTGAAGGTCTGGAACTGGATGAGATAAACATTGACATCCTGCAACTTGTGACACTTCTTGCGAATGCTCTGGTCAATCTCCTTGAAGAAATTGTCATCGGTATCATAGACACTCTTCATCATCTTCTTGACATGCGCCTTCTCGCCCAGGCCCAACTTGTTGTTCTGGGTAGGAACGCGGAATGTAGTCTTGAAGGCACGAAGGTCGGGCAACATTGCCAAATTGGTGATGCCCAACTGTGAAGCAAGGGCTGCCTGGAAATACACTCTGACAAGCGTCATGTAGTCTTCCATGCCGCCTACTTTTTTATCCTCGGTCTTGCGGCCGAATAGTTTTGAAAATACTCCCATTATTCGTTATTTATGATTCATACAAATTAAAATTACTTGCAAAAGTACAATAAAATTACAATATATCAAAATTGACGGGGCGTTTTTTGACGTAAATCATTTTTTTACTACATTTCTGGTCTTTTTTTATACCTTATTAAATAAAAATAATTATCTTTGCAGAAAATACGCTGCATCTCAGCAAAACATTCAAGCAAGCTTGATGTTGTGCATTCGATTTGCTGTATCTTTGCAAAGCAGAAACGGGAACAGACTATCCCTCAAGTAAGAGGTGAGAATAACTTAATCACGAAGAAATGGAAAGAAACAAAGGTAATATACTGGTCAAAAGAATTGTCATTGTAGTAGACTTTGCCATCCTCAACCTGGTGTTGCTGGCATATATTCTGCTCACACCAGACATTTCGCCAGCAGCATTCGACCTGTCAACGAAAATGACTTTTTTCGCAGCCAATGCATCGATGTTCATCGCCGAGAGCATGTACTCCACCATTATCCACATCAGAAGGGTGAGTTTCATGCAGGTGTGCAAGCGCACCTTCTGCTTGAGCGGACTGGCTTCCATCCTGTTCTTTCTTTCCATCAGACTCCTGATCAACTATGGCGGACTGTTCTACTTCAGTTTGCTATTTTTGGGCTCGTTCTACGTCATCCTTGTCTTTTCAAGGGCACTGGAACTGGAGGTCTTGAAATATTTCCGCTCCAAAGGCTACAACAGCCGCACTGCCATCTTCGTGGGCAACGACCCTGCTGTGCTCGACATGTACAACACTCTGGTGGAAGACCCTTCGGCAGGTTATCGGGTGAACGGATACTTTGCTGATGCCGACATTGTCGGAGCGCCCAAGGAGTTTGTACGGTTGGGAAACTTGACAGAACTGAACAAGATTGTGGACAGCTCGATCAACAACACGATTCACGGAGCACCTACCAATATGCACGAGATGTTCTGCTGTCTGTCGCACGACCAGTCGAAGGAGGTAATCAGGCTGATGCAGTACTGCGACAAGAACGTGATTCACTTCTACTATCTGCCACGCCAATTTGAGGGCTACAAGCTGCACCTCGATGCGCTGCAGTTTATGGGAAAGAGTCTGTACACCAACCATATCGAGCCGCTGTCGAACACCACCAACCGTGTCATCAAGCGCTCGTTCGACCTGGTGGTGAGCGGCATCGCCTGCCTGTGCATGCTGCCATTCATCCCCATCATCGCGCTCATCATCAAGCTACAGAGCCCCGGCCCCATCTTCTTCCGTCAGGACAGAACGGGCATCAACGGCAAGACCTTCAAGTGCATTAAATTTCGCTCGATGCACATAAACAAGGATGCCGACCTGGCACAGGCTACGGAGCACGACCCACGCAAGTTTGCCTTTGGCAACTTCATGAGGAAGACCAACATCGACGAGTTTCCGCAGTTCCTCAATGTGCTGCGAGGCGACATGAGTATCGTGGGTCCACGACCACACATGCTGCACCACACCGAGATATACGGCACCATCATCAACAAGTACATGGTGCGCCACTTCGCCAAACCAGGCATCACAGGATGGGCACAGGTGACAGGCTATCGTGGCGAGACCAAGGAACTTTGGCAGATGGAGGAACGCGTGCGACGCGACATCTGGTACTTGGAGAACTGGTCGTTCTGGCTCGACATACGCATCATCTTCCTCACAGCCAAGAGCATCATCATGCCCGACAAGAAGGCGTATTGACAGAAGTTTCAAAACTTGAAAAATTGACACAATAAGAAACAACATAAACTAAAGAATATGAAAGGTATCGTTTTAGCAGGTGGTTCGGGCACACGCCTCTACCCCATCACGAAAGGCATCAGCAAGCAGTTGATACCTATCTTCGACAAGCCCATGATCTATTATCCCATTTCGGTACTCATGCTGGCAGGCATCAGGGAAATACTCATCATATCCACTCCCTACGACTTGCCGGGATTCAAGCGCCTCTTGGGTGACGGAAGCGAGTTGGGGGTGAAGTTCGAATATGCCGAGCAACCATCACCCGACGGACTGGCACAGGCTTTCATCATCGGCGAGAAGTTTATCGGCGATGACAATGTGTGCCTGGTATTGGGCGACAACATCTTCTATGGCGCAGGTTTCTCAGCCCTGCTGAAAGAGAGTGTGAAGGCTACCGAAGAAGGAAAGGCGAGCGTCTTCGGATACTATGTGAACGATCCAGAGAGATACGGCGTGGCTGAATTTAACAAGGACGGCAACTGCCTCAGCATCGAGGAAAAGCCTGAGCATCCGAAGAGCAACTATGCAGTGGTGGGACTCTACTTCTACCCCAACGACGTGGTAGAGGTGGCTAAGAACATCAAGCCAAGCGCACGTGGTGAGTTGGAGATAACCTCCGTCAATCAGCATTATCTGGGCAAGAACGTGCTGAAGGTACGCACCCTGCAGAGAGGTTTTGCATGGCTCGACACCGGAACACACGACAGTCTGTCGGAAGCCAGCACCTTCATCGAGGTGATTGAGAAACGACAGGGACTTAAAGTGGCTTGTCTGGAGGAAATAGCCTTCAAACAGGGATGGATCAACGCCAAGCAGCTGGAAGAACTCGCCCAACCAATGATGAAGAACAACTACGGCAAGTATTTGCTCGAACTGGCCAAGAGATAAAATGCCTATATATAAATATGTATACCTATTATATATTATAAAGAAAAGATCAACATAATGGAAGAAACAAAGTATCTGAAACAGGAATACCTACAAGATGAGGAGGAGAAGTCTTCTTTCGACATCAAGCAGATTTACACCATTCTGGTGCTCAACTGGAAATGGTTTGTATTGTCCATCATCATCTGTTTAGGAGTTGCCTACATTTATCTGCGATACACCACGCCTATCTATCAGGCACAGGCAAAGTTGCTCATCAAGGACGAGACACAATCGAGAAACAGAGGCAACAGTATCATGAACACCTCCAACCTGGGCATTATTTCCAACTCGACTGGTATCGACAACGAGATGGAAATTCTAAGCTCATGCAACCTGGCGCAGCAGGCTGTCACCGACCTGAAGCTCTACGTCACCTATCGCCATCCGGGCCACATCAAGGACGCCACCTTGTACCGAAACCAGGAAATCAACGTCGACATGGACTTGGTTCACCTGAAGAAGTTGTGTGCGCCTATACAGTTGAACATTACCCGCGAAGGCAACAACTATCATGTGACAGGAACCTACTATATGCCTGCCGGTGAGAACACGCAGGAGGTGACAAGCAAGAACATCAACAGGACTTTCAACCGCCTGCCAGCCATGATTGGCACACGTGTGGGCATCATCACGCTGACTCAAAACGAATATCGCACACTTGCCGATGGGCAAGTACTCGAGGTGACACTGAGCTCGCCAGTATGGGCAGCAGGCAAGTATGCCGGCAGTCTGACCGTAAGCCAGACTTCGAAGACTACAACTATCGCACAGCTTGTGTTGAGCGATGAGTTCCCACAGCGTGCCATCGACTATCTGAAGCAATTAGCTATCGTCTACAACCGACAGGCCAACGAAGACAAGAACCTCATTGCCGTGCGCACAGAGCAGTTCATCAACAACCGTCTGGAGAAAATCAACGCCGAACTGGGCAACACAGAAGGTGAGTTGGAGAACTTCAAGAAGCGCAACCAGATGGTGGAACTGAAAATAAACGCCACACAAGCAGTATCGAATGCCGATGAGTTCAGCAAGCGTCTGACAGAAGCCAACACACAGCTGGCATTGCTCGACGAACTGAACAAATACATGAATGAACCCAACAACAATCATCAGCCCATCCCATCCAACGTGGGTCTGAGCGACGAGAGTGCCACTGCACTCATCAACGAATACAACAGAATAGCCCTGCAACGCAACCAACTGCTGCACAGTGCCAACGAAACTTCGCCTACTGTGACACCGCTCACAGCACAGCTCGACGACCTCAGCTCGTCAATCCGCCGTGCCATGAAACAGGCACGCACCAACATGGAGATTCAGCGCAACAGCATCGCATCGCAGGCCAACAAATATCAGGGACAGATAGGTGAGACACCTGAACAGGAGCGAATGCTGACACAGATAGGCAGACAACAAGAAGTGAAGTCTGGACTTTACCTGATGTTGCTGCAGAAGCGTGAGGAGAACTCCATCTCGCTTGCCGCCACAGCCGACAAAGGTAAGCTCATCGATGAGCCTGTATTCAGCGGAAAGATAAGCCCCAAGAGCTCTATCATCATGCTCATCGCCTTCGTATTGGGCATCGCCATTCCTGCCGCCATCCTCTTCCTGATACAGCTCTTCCGCTACAAGATTGAGGGTCACGACGATGTGGAGAAACTCACCACACTGCCTATTCTCGCTGATGTGGCAGTGGCAAGCGACAGCGCAAAGAGCAAGGCCGACATCGTGGTGCACGAAAACAAGAACAACCTGATGGAGGAAATATTCCGTGGACTGAGAACCAACCTTCAGTTTATGCTGAAAGAGGACGAAAAAGTCATCATGTTCACCTCTACCCAATCAGGCGAAGGAAAGACATTCACAGCATCGAATGTGGCCATCAGCTTCGCCCTGTTGGGCAAGAAAGCCATCATTCTGGGTCTCGACATCCGTAAGCCAAGACTGGCAGAACTCTTCGAAATCGACGACCATCATCATGGTATCACTCCGTTGCTCACCAAAGACCACAACACATGGCAGGACATCGAGGCACAGATTATCAATTCGGGTGTCAACAAGAACCTCGACATACTGATGGCAGGACCTATTCCTCCAAACCCTGCTGAGTTGATTGCACGTCACAGTCTCGATGACATCATGGCGCAGCTAAGAGAACACTACGACTATATTTTGATTGACACAGCTCCAGTAGGTCTTGTTTCCGACACACTGCAGATTAGCCGCATCGCCGATGCTACGGTTTACCTGTGCCGTGCAGACTATACTCCAAAATCAAGTTTCGATCTCATCAATGCGCTGAACCACGACAAGAAGATGCCTAAGATGTCGATTGTGCTAAACGGTGTCGATCTGTCGAAGAAAAAGTATGGCTACTATTACGGCTACGGAAAGTACGGCAAATACGGCAAATATGGCAAATACGGCTCTTACAAGGGTTACGGCAGTTCTGTATACGGAAGCTATGGCAACTATAACAACAGCCACTACGGCGACCAGAACGACAATAGCGTAAAACGTTAAAACGAAAACGACTTATGGCAACAATAGCAGTAGACTTCGACGGCACAATAGTAACTCACGAATATCCCAAGATAGGACGCGAGATTCCATTCGCCATTGAGACGTTGAAAATGCTGATAAGAGACCAGCACCGCCTCATCCTGTGGTCAGTTCGTGAAGGCGAACTGCTGCAGGAGGCTGTGGACTGGTGCAAGGAAAGAGGAGTTGAATTCTGGGCTGTCAACAAGGATTATCCTGAGGAAAGCTACGAAAACAACAATCATTTCTCACGTAAGCTCAAAGCTGATTACTTCATTGATGACCGTAACATTGGCGGTCTACCCGACTGGGGACAGATTTATCAGATAATCAGCCAGGGAAAAAGCTACAGAGCGCTCATCAGAGAAAGCATGGGCGCACAACAAGAGCATCACAAGAAAAAGCACTGGTGGAGTCTGTAATACTTTCCTAAAGAAAAAAGCATTTAATTGAAAGGATTTTCGATGAAGGATTTTCGCTGAAAGATTTACGCTGAAAGGATATCAAAGGCTGCGACACAAGGATAAAAATCCTCGTTGTCGCAGTTTTTTTTGTAGTGCAAAAAAATGAGAAAAAGCTTACAAAACTATTTCCAACTTTCCAAACAACCGTAAGATATAATCGTTTCTCTACTTATAGTTTCTATCAGTATAATGCAATAGGCTTCAACTGCTTACGAAGCCGCTTTCATTGCTCTACGAAATAGGCTTCATTGACTATCGAAGCCGCTTTCATATTTCGAGGCATTTCTATTCTTTCCAGATATCCCATCATGCATTGTGTATATTCTGCAATCTACTACTTTAGCAGAACTTATAAGAATAAGAATAAGAAAAAGAAAAAGAAAAAAACGAGGGTGTGTCATAACACCAGTTAATGACACACCCTCAAAAAAATATTGATACGTTTTGTTCTGAATAATCAGAAAACAGGTATTTCTAAAGAATTAGAAGAACAAGTAGCGGTTGTCAACTACATGAGCCTTCATATAAAGCTCGTTCATGAAGTTTCCTGCATACTGCATTGCCTTCTGACGGCACTTCTGCTCCATAGCCTTCTCGTCGAACTTAACAGAACGATTGGTCTTGTTAGTAACCTGGAAGAGGTAAACACCGGCATTACCCTTAACTGCATGAGCAGAGAAAGCACCCTTCTTGGTGGCAGAAACAGCACCAGAGAGAGCTGGCTCGCTGGCTCCAGTAGCTGCGATAAACACAGGAGCTGCGAAAGTGATCTGGTTGACAGAAGAAACCTTGCCACCCTTAGCCTTGGCAGCTGCGATGTTCTTCACACCATTCAACTTCTCCTCGATCATCTGAGCCTTCTTGTCCTTGATGACCTCAGCCTTCACCATCTCCTTCACCTGAGCGTCGTCCAATCCGCGGTAACCGATACGATGAATCTTGTCGAGAACAATAACCAACAAGTGGTTGTTGTCTCCACACTCATAGAGAGGAGAAACAGCACCTTCCTTGCTGTCAAAAATCCACTTCAAAGCTTCACGTGTAGCGTGGATGTTGGCTACATAGTGAGCATTGGTTGTAACGTCCTTCAAGTCCTGAACCTTATAACCGTTCTTCTCTGCGTTCTTGAGCAAGTCCTCAGACTTCTCGTTGGCACTTACGAAGCTTGAGAACTTGTTGTAAGCAGCACGATAAGTATCCTGTGAGAAATCGATAGGCTTCTTGATCACAGCAGCCATGTACTTCTCTACCATACCCTTCTTGTCGAGAACCTGGAGAACAACATAACCCTGCCCCAACTGAATCGTGTTCAAAGCATTGACAGATGCAGTATTCAGAGTATTGATGAAAGTCTTGTTGTCCTTGTCCATGCTCTGAGCAAACTCATACTGCTTGGTAGTCATCCAAGCCTTCTCGCCTGTCTGACCGTACTTCTTGGCAACAGCCTCGAAGTCAGCACCACCGGCAATAGCTCCCTGGATAGAGTCAGCCTTCACCTTAGCCTCGGCTACAGTATTGGCAGCCACCTGGATGGCACGATACTGGATTGAATCAGGCAACTGCTGCTTGCTGACGAGCTTGACGATATTCAAAGTATTGTCACCAGCATTAACCTTCACTGCAGAAGTAGCACCCACTGCGAGAGAATCGAGTTCAGAGGCGATATCTGATGGGAAAGCAGTCTTGCTGACAGGCAAACCAAGGTAAGCCACAGTAGAAGCAGACTTGCGTACAACCTCAGCAGGATCGGCAGCCTCTGCTAACTGCTTGTGGAAAGAAGCGAACTCCTTGTTGAGAGCTACGCGGTCAGTCTGAGAAGCACTTACCTCTACATCAACGAACTTGATGTCGCGGCTCTCTACAGGCTGCTTGAAACGAGCCTTCAGTTCATCATACTTAGCCTTCAGATCGCTTTCCTCAACCTTCACCTTGTCGTCCTGAATATCAGAGTAAGGGAAAGCAGCCAACTGAATCTGGCTCTCCTCGTTCTCCTCCTTGAAAGCCATCTTAGCCTCTACAGGGTTAGAGAGGAAGCAGTGAGCCAAGAGAGACTGATACTTCTGAGCCAAAGTCTGCTGACGAAGCGTCTTCTCGATGAACGACCAATACTTGAAGATTTTGTCATACTGCTCCATCATCTGTGCATTGGCAGAAGGATTAGCCTTCTGAGCCTTGTAATCAGCCAAGAACTTCTGGAGAGAAGCTGCATCGAAGCGGCCAGTCTGCTGATTGACGAATGGAGTCTGCTGAAGCATAGGGTTAGTACCTGTCTTCAAAATATCCTGGAGCTCAGCGTCTGTTACGGTAAGACCCAACTTGCTGGCTTCCTTAGCCACGATCTGGTTCTGAACGTATGTGTTCCAAACCATATCCTTGATTTGATTCATCTGATCCTCAGGGAGATTTTCCTGTCCCTGCTGCATCTTGATGACTTCGGTGTACTCATCGAGCAACTTCTGAAATTCCTGTACGCTGATTTTCTCACCTAACACTTCACCGATTTGCTGGCGCTCGTTGTTCTTTGCAGAATCGCACGAACGGAAGCCTTCCTCGGCAATGAATGCAAAGAGGCCAAAACTAATGATACATACCAGTATCACGCCTCTTTTTCTAATTGTTCCTAATGCTGCCATTACGTTTTAATTATTATTTTTGTTTTTATTTTTTGTTTCTCGTTGAAGGCTCATTATCAGAAATGTAGCCAATTGCTTGCAAAAATACAAAGAAAATCGCAAATAAGGGAATTTTTTACTATGTTTTTTAGCCTTATCAAGCAAAAACTGCAATTTTTATAAATAAAAAAAGCACTTGTTGGCTTAAACAAGTGCTTTTACTGCAACAAATGCAGACGTACCAACTCTATCTTGCGGGATGTGGACTTGATGATTTTGAACTCATACTTACCGAACTTGATGATTTCGTTCAGCTTTGGGAAACTCTGATATTCGTGCAGAATCAAGCCACCCACAGTCATATATTCATCACTCTCGGGAAGATCAAGATCAAAGAGTTCGTTCACCTTGTCTATCTCCAAGCGTGCCGACAGCAGATAATCACCGTCCTCGGTCTTTTTGGCAACATACTTGGACGAGTCGTGCTCGTCTTCTATATCGCCGAAGATTTCCTCCACAATGTCTTCCAGGCTCACAAGTCCACTGGTTCCACCAAACTCGTCAACCACTACACCCAACGACTTCTTCTGTTGCAGGAAAATCTGCATCAGCTTCTGTGCCTGCATGGTTTCGGGCACAAAAGGCATTTTGCGCACATGGTCTTGCCATCGGGCAGGATTGCGGAAGAGTTCAGAGCTGTGGATATAGCCAACGATGTGGTCTATATCCTCTTCGTAGACAATGATTTTAGAGTTTCCGCTCTCTATGAATTTCTGGCGGAGCTCATCGAGCGAGGCATCGGTCTCTACTGCCTGAATTTCGGTTCGCGGCACCATACAGTCGCGCACCTTTGTGTCGGAGAAGTCAAGTGCATTCTGGAAGATCTTCACCTCGTCATCGATATCGGAGTCTTTCTCTGCATTATCGATACTCGACTGCACCAGGTAGTCGAGGTCAACCTTCGAGAAGCCTTCGTCCTCAGCCTCCTTGTCCATCTTCACTCCCACTAATCTCAAAAGGATTCTGCTCAGGAAAGTGCTGAACACACTGATGGGCCACAGCACGACATAACAAACATAGGCCATGGGGCTGAAGAAATTCAACAATCGGTTGGGGTTCGCCTTAAAAAGGGTCTTGGGCAAGAACTCGCCCGTAAAAAGCACGATGATGGTCGAGAGAATGGTATCAGCAGGCACAGTGAAAGCCGCATCCATACCATGAAAAATTGTATTGTCGAACAATCGCGCTATCAGTATGCCATACACCACAAGAGCGATATTGTTGCCCACGAGCATGGTGCTGACAAAGCCGTTGGGATGGTTATAGAAGAGCGAGACCAATCGCTGGGTCACCCCGTTCTTGTTCTTGTCCTTATCCATCTCGGCAAGCATTCGGTTGGAAGACACAAAGGCTATCTCCATGCCACTGAAAAAGGCAGAAAACAAGAGCGTAACCAATATGCCTATCACAAGATTTATTCCTACTTCCATATATTTTTGTCTGTTTCTGTCATGACATTAGTGCATCAGAGGGATGGTAGTAGCACGCTGCGGAGTGGCTCTCTGTCGAAGGTTTCCCTTCACCGAGTCGGGCTGCGAGAGCAAGGTATCGCTTGCTCCCGATCCTGTCATGTCGCTCTTCTCGAAACTACCCTTCGAGTTGCTCACATAATAACGCGTCATCTTCTCGTCGCTCCAGAAGTGCGTGCCCTGCAAGGTACGCTCAGGCGTGATGAGCTTACTGAACACATGGCTCGATAGTTCGTGCTTATTCTCATCCCATGTAAGCTGCTCGCTCATAAAGCGCAAGCCGTCCTTGGTGAGAATTCTCACACGACCATAGAGTTTCCATATTCTGAGCTGGTCGAAATAATAAGCCGTGTCGCACTGTATATAACTGTTGATATGAAACTTGTCGTCGAACTGCTCCAGGAGTATGCCTTTGTCAAAAATCCATTGCGACGGATGCTTGTTGACATTCACCTCCCATCGCTCAGTAACAATGCGATACTTGATGACGCCAGAGTCGCTGATGAGTGTATTGACACCATAAGAAGTCATCATTGCCACGGAGTCGCGTGCCCTGATGGCAGGAGCCGTATGCTCCACCTGCTCCTGGCATGCAGCCATCAGCAGGAGAGCGATAAGTCCATATATAAAATGCCTTGTTCTATACATTAATAATAATAATATATAAATAATTCAAGTTTCGCCGGAGGGGAGTCTTATACGGGAGTTTTTCTAAGGAGCTTTTTTAAGGAGTTAAGGAGTTAAAGGAGTTAAAGGAATTAAGGAGTTAAGACAACAGCTTGTTTGCTTGACAATCAAACAATAAAGCATTTATACTCAAAACTTCTCGCAATTTCCAAAACTTCACTCTCTTTTCAAAACTTCACGAAAGTTTTCCAAACCTTTCTCACTTCAGCAAATTCCTCTCACTTCAGAAAACGGTCTGATACATCTCTCATCTAACTTCGAGGCTTCCTGAAGTTTCCCGAACATTCCGAATTTTCCTAAAACAGCATTCAGCACAGAAATTCCGTACTGTTTACTGCATCTTCCACTTCTTGAACCAATCCTCGTTGAAGGTGAAGCCTATGTTGATGCGGAAAATATTCTCCTTGATAAGGTCCTTGGCAGAGCGTTTCACCCACTGACCGCTGATATTGAGGAATGAACGGCTGTTGTAGGAGTTGACGATAGGAATACCGAAACCGGCACTTACCGCAAATTCCTTGGGTCCGTCCTGTCCATTGATTTTCACGTAAGGAGTGGTGTAGCTCACACCGGCACGATACTGTACTCTCTGCAAGAAACGGCGGCTGTACTCGCCATAGCAGTACTGTGCACCGAGGTTGATCTTATGACGGTTGCTGTAGCAGCCGTCCTTCAGCACATAGTCTCTTCCGTCGAAGACAGGCGCCTTGAGGTCTTCCCACATCTGTAGAGTGTAGTCGAGACCCACTTTCCACTGTGCCGCATGATTCCACATCAATCCTGCTCCCACCATGTGAGGCAGTTCAAAAGCCTTGTCAACAGAAAAGGATGTGGTGTCGAGCGAGCCATCCATGGCATTTGTCTTCACCTGATACATATCGGCGCTGGCACCTAAATTATGCTTGGGCGAATAGGTAAGACCCAGTGTCACCCAGTCCTTCTTCGACACACGCTGCGTATACTGCACACCGAAGTCGAGCTTATAGCTTCCCACTCTTGCCGAATAGTTGCGCGAAAGCGAGTTGATATACGAATTGCTGTAGCTGTTGGTGACGGTACGGTTATACTTGCCCCACAGGTAAGAGATGTTGGCACCCACCGACAGTCCCTTCACTGGCATGTAGCCCAGACCCACGTAAGCCTGATGGAATCCCTCATCACCCTCATAGGTATTGGTGTAATAATCTTCCTTGGTTTCTTCGTTCACCCATCCCGACACAGAATAGTTATAGCCCACGTTGGAGAAAGGCAGGATACCGAAACTCACACCCATGTGGCGGAAAGCACGGAAAGCAGCAACCACATAGTCCAAGTTGGCATTCTTGGCGTTCTTCTTCACGCCGTTCTCATTGAAGTTGCTGATCTGCCCCGAGATGCCGGCATCGAAAAGGAATGTCAGCGAGTCGACAGAAGAATAAGAAGCCGGATTGATATAATTTACCTGATTGTGCTCATGAAAGCCAAGTCCCACTCCATTCATACCTGCATTGAAACCAGAAGTCTGGTCGGACAATAAGCCCAACCCCCACTGACTATATGGAGAATTCATGCCGCTCTGGGCATTCACTGCCAGAGCCAAGCTCATCATGAGAGCCGCCAAAAATAGTTTTTTCATCCTATGATAATTGTTCAAAATTATATTCAGAGTGCAAAAGTATTGAAAAAAATCGAGATAAAAGAAGGAAAATCCAAAATAATAAGGTATTTTTGCATCGTGAAACGTTTTAAATATAATTTTAGGTGCATTTTTGCCGTTTTGTTAATCATTTTAACGACTAAGGCTTCTGCACAACAGACGGAAGCACCCCAATGGGTCGACTCCGTGGATATTTCACTCCTGACCTGCGGACCGGGACAGGAGGTTTGGTCGTATTATGGACACACCGCTCTTCGCATAGAAGACCGTGCCCATGGCAGTGACGTGGCTGTCAACTGGGGCATGTTCTCCTTCAACCAGGACTTTTTTGTGCTGCGCTTCGTCTTCGGGCTCACCGACTATCAGATAGGCATCATCCCCATGGATCGTTTCATGGCGGAGTACTCCTACGAAGGCAGATGGGTAAGACAACAGCGCCTTGCCCTGACACGAAACGAGAAATGGAACATCCTTACTGCCGTGGAGAAGAACAACCAGGAGGAGAACCGCACCTACCGCTACAACTTCTTCTACGACAACTGCACTACACGTGCACGCAACATGATCATCGACCACTTGGCGACCAACAGCACCAACTTCGAGATCAAAACGACCCTCTCCACCTATCGTGAGGAGATTCACCGCCTGAACGCCCATCACCGTTGGGCACGCTTCGGAAACGACCTACTCCTGGGCTTCCGAGCCGACCGTGCAATAAACAAACAGGAATGGGAGTTCCTACCCGACAACCTCTCCATGGACTTCGCAGTGGAAGCCCGTAAGGACACAGCCCAGCAGCCTATTCCGTCGACAACAGTTTATCCACAAGAACCAAGATACATCAAACTGGTAGACAGCACCTTCTATCTCATTTCACCCAAGGAAGTAGTGATGGCTGCAGATGCAGACAAGGAGAACTCTCAGACAGGAACTACTATAGCCGACGTCATCTCTCCTTTCGTGGTAGCGACAGGCATCTTGGTGATTGTTATCCTGCTCAGCCTCACGGAATGGCGCAGAAAGAAGAATTTCTGGTGGATTGACACAGCCCTGCTCGTACTTACCGGACTGCCAGGACTGATTCTCCTTGCCATGGTGTTCTCGCAACACCCCACCGTACAGATCAATTTCCAGACACTCATCCTCAACCCGCTGAACCTCATCTTCGTATGGAGCGTCACCAAGAAGATGCGCCAGCACCGTGTGCACTGGTATTACAACGTATGGGCAGCACTCATCGTCGTGGCACTTTTCCTGCAGATATGGCAGGACTACGCTGAGGGCATGGTCATTTTGGCATTATCTTTGCTCGTAAGAGTAGCAGTGAAGTCAACTCAACTCGACTTGCGACGGAAATAGACTTCACGAAGAAATCAACCTCTCAAAGGAAAATCATCAACACGAAGCCAACAAAGCTTCATAACAAAAAATAGAATGGTAAACAGATATATCACCGCCCTCTTGGTTGTCCTTGCGGCAACAGGCATGGAAGCGCAGACCTATCAGCAGGCACTGAGGTTTGCGCTCACCGATATATCCTACGACGAGTTCATCCAGCAGCCCGAGGCCAAAGCGCTCGAAGAAGACATTCTGAGCGTCATCAAGGCCATCAAGGAAGCATCCGAAGACCATCAGAAAGCACAACATCATTTCCCGTCGGCAATACAGAAAGCCGACACTTCTGCCAATCTGACAGAATCCAATCCTTATATTTGTTTTACTCCCCCCACAGAGCCCAAATATCAGGCTCCATACGGAAGTATTGTTATTCGCGGACCCGATTTTTAACATTTATCACCCAAAATGTTGCTGATTTACAGATATTATTTGTACCTTTGCAACCCTGAAAACAATAAAAATCAACGAATAATAATAAAAAACAATATATAAAATGAACTTTAACAAATTTCTGCAGTCATTGTTCGGCAACAAGTCTTCCCGCGACATGAAGCTCATCCAGCCTATCGTGGAGAAAGTAAAGGCCGAGTATCCTAACATCAAGGCCCTGAGCAATGACCAGCTTCGTGCAAAAACCAAGGAAATACAGCAGTATGTACAGAACGCCGGCAAGGCTCAGAGAGAGAAGATTGCCGAGCTGAAAGCCACTATCGAAGACACACCTATCGACCAGCGTGAAGATATCTTCAACCAGATAGACAAGTTGGAGAAAGAGGCACTCGACAACTACGAGGTTGCCCTCAACGAGGTGCTGCCTACAGCTTTCAGCATCGTGAAAGATACAGCCCGCCGATTCGCCGAGAACGAGGAGACTGTAGTCACAGCTACTGAGTTCGACCGCGAGCTGGCTGCCAATCCTGCCAACGACTTCATCACCATCGATGGCGACAATGCCATCTACCACAACCACTGGACAGCAGGCGGAAACGACCTGAAGTGGGAAATGGTTCACTACGACGTACAGCTCTTCGGTGGTACGGTGCTGCACCAGGGTAAGATTGCCGAGATGGCTACGGGTGAAGGTAAGACCCTCGTCGCTACACTGCCTGTGTTCCTCAACGCCCTCACTGGCAACGGTGTGCACGTGGTTACCGTGAACGACTATCTGGCCAAGCGTGACTCCGAGTGGATGGGCCCACTCTATATGTTCAACGGACTCTCTGTCGACTGTATCGACAAGCACCGTCCCAACTCCGACGCTCGGCGCAAGGCTTACATGGCCGACATCACCTTCGGTACCAACAACGAGTTTGGTTTCGACTACCTGCGCGACAACATGGCGACAAGTCCTGCCGACCTCGTACAGCGTCAGCACAACTACGCCATCGTCGATGAGGTCGACTCCGTGTTGATCGACGATGCCCGTACACCTCTTATTATATCAGGTCCTATTCCTAAGGGCGACGACCAGATGTTCGAGCAGTATCAGCCATTGGTAGAGCGCCTGTACGAGGTACAGCGCAAGCAGGCTACCGAGCTGCTCGCCGAGGCAAAGCAGAAGATTGGCGAAGGCACCAAGAACAAGGACGCCAAGATGCTCGAGGACGGATTCCTCGCCCTCTACCGTTCCTACAAGGCACTGCCTAAGAACAAGCCTCTCATCAAGTACCTCTCTGAAGAAGGTATCAAGGCAGGCATGCTCAAGACTGAGGAATACTACATGGCCAACAACAACCGTGAGATGCCAAAGGCCGTGGCTCCACTATACTTCGTCGTAGACGAGAAACTCAACTCTGCCGACCTCACCGACAAGGGAACCGAATGGCTCGCCAAGCAGGTGAACGACCGTGAGCTCTTCGTGCTGCCCGACATCGCCACAGAGATGAGCCAGCTCGAGGCACGCACCGACATCAGCGACCAGGAGCGTCTCGACATCAAGGACGAAATGATGGCTCACTACGGCGTACAGAGCGAGCGCGTTCACACCTTGCAGCAGCTCCTGAAGGCCTACACCATGTTCAACAAGGACGACGAATACGTCGTGATGGACGGCGAGGTGAAGATTGTCGACGAGCAGACAGGCCGTATCATGGAAGGCCGACGCTGGAGCGACGGCTTGCACCAGGCTATCGAGGCCAAGGAGCATGTCAAGGTAGAGGCTGCCACACAGACCTTTGCCACCATCACCCTGCAGAACTACTTCCGTATGTACCACAAGCTTTCGGGTATGACAGGTACCGCCAGCACCGAGGCCGGTGAGTTCTGGGACATCTATAAGCTCGACGTGGTAGAGATTCCTACCAACCGCCCAATCGCACGCCACGACCTCGACGACCGTGTCTACAAGACAGCCCGCGAGAAGTATCGTGCCGTTATCGACGAGATCGAGGAGATGCGCAATGCCGGTCGCCCAGTCTTGGTAGGTACAACATCTGTTGAGATTTCAGAATTGCTGAGCAAGATGCTCAAGATGCGCAATATTCCTCACAATGTGCTCAACGCCAAGCTCCACCAGCAGGAGGCTCAGATCGTAGCCGAGGCAGGACGCTCTACCAACGGCAAGGGTGCTGTCACCATCGCCACCAACATGGCAGGTCGTGGTACCGATATCAAGCTCACCCCCGAGGTGAAGGCTGCAGGCGGTCTTGCCATCATTGGTACCGAGCGCCATGAGAGCCGCCGTGTAGACCGCCAGTTGCGTGGTCGTGCCGGTCGTCAGGGCGATCCAGGCTCTTCTGTCTTCTATGTATCTTTGGAGGACAAACTGATGCGTCTCTTCGCCTCTGAGCGTATTGCCAAGGTGATGGACCGCTTGGGCTTCGAGGACGGCGAACGTATAGAGAGTCCAATGATCAGCAAGAGCATCGAGCGTGCACAGCGCAAGGTGGAGGAGAACAACTTCGGTATCCGTAAGCACCTCCTGGAGTACGACGACGTGATGAACAAGCAGCGTACCGTGATCTACGAGAAGCGCCGCCACGCCTTGATGGGCGAGCGTATCGGTATGGACATCACCAACGTCATCTGGGACCGCGTGCTCTATATCATCAACAACAACGACTACGAGGGCGCCAAGGAGGACTTCCTCAAGATCCTGGCCATGGAGATTCCATTCACTGCCGAGGAGTTTGAGGGAATACAGCGTGAGGAACTTTGCGAGCGTGCCTTCCAGGAGGCCATGGCAAGCTTCAAGCGCAAGACCGAGCGCATCCAGGCCACAGCATGGCCTATCATCCAGCAGGTGTACGAGAACCAGGGCGCTATGTACGAGCGCATCATGGTGCCTATCACCGACGGCAAGCGCATGTACAACATTCCTTGCAACCTCAAGGAGGCTTACGACACCGAGGCCAAGAGCGTGGTAAAGCAGTGGGAGAAAGTCATCATGCTCCATATCATCGACGACGACTGGAAGGAGAACCTGCGCCAGCTCGACGAGTTGCGCCACTCTGTACAGAACGCCAGCTACGAGCAGAAAGACCCATTGCTCATCTTCAAGCTTGAGAGTGTGAAGCTCTGGGACTCTATGATTAACGAGATGAACGACCGCATCGCCAGCATTCTGATGCGCGGACAGATTCCTGTCATGGAGCAGGAACAGCCCGTACAGGAGGCTGCACCCGAGCAGCGCCCACAGCAGAACTACGTAGAGCAGAAGGTGGACATCGACGCTGAGCGCGAGCGTGCCGAGCGTGCCGCACAGCAGGCTGCTGCCCATCACGACACACGCGAGGGCGCACAGCAGGTCAACCACACTCCTTACCGTGCAGAGCGCATGCCTCGCCCCAACGATCCATGTCCTTGCGGCAGCGGCAAGAAGTTCAAGAACTGCCACGGCAGAAACCTGTAACTCAACTTTCGCAAATAAGGAAGTCAAAGAACTTACTAAAGTTCTATAATCATAAATAATGAGAAAATACCTATATTTGATGACAGACTCATCATTTATAGGTATTTTTTTCGCATTAATAAGGCATCAATATACAGTTGCCGAGATATTTTTGTATTTTTGCAGTTCAAACGACACAACACGACGTGGCACACTGTTTGCATGCCACGCACGATAACAGAAAAAAGAAGAAAAGGAGATAAAAAATATGAAATTATCCGAACTCAACACAGGCGAAAGCGGCGTCATCGTCAAGGTTTCAGGACACGGTGGCTTCCGCAAAAGAATCATCGAGATGGGATTCATCAAGGGCAAGAAGGTAGACGTACTGCTCAATGCCCCACTGCAAGACCCTGTAAAGTACAAAATCATGGGCTACGAGGTGTCGTTGAGACACAGCGAGGCCGACCACATTGAGGTGGTTTCGGTCAACGAGGCCAAGAAAGACAAACAACTCAAACACGCTGACGAGGAAGAACGCGAACAGGTCATCAACTCGCAGGCTGTCGACTCTGAGGACCCCGACGAGCAGGCACTGGGCGACAAGATGCTCGTGGCTGAACAGGAGGCCGACCGTCTGCACCATGTCATCAACGTGGCGCTCATCGGCAACCCCAACTGCGGAAAGACTTCCCTCTTCAACTTCGCCTCGGGCGCACACGAACGTGTGGGCAACTACAGTGGTGTCACCGTCGACGCCAAGGTGGGCGAAGCCGAATACAACGGCTATCACTTCAACCTTGTCGACCTGCCTGGCACCTATTCGCTCTCAGCCTACTCGCCCGAGGAACTCTATGTGCGCAAGCAGCTCATCGAGCACACACCCGATATCGTCATCAACGTCATCGACACCAGCAACCTGGAGCGCAACCTCTATCTCACCACTCAGCTCATCGATATGCACATCCGCATGGTGTGCGCTCTCAATATGTTCGACGAGACCGAGAAACGAGGCGACAACATCGACTACGACAAATTGGGCGAACTCTTCGGAATACCTATGGTTCCTACCGTCTTCAAGAACGGCAGAGGCGTAGACCGGCTCTTCGACACCATTATCGAAATGTACGAGGGACGCGAAGGCTCCAATGCCCATTATCGCCACATCCACATCAACCACGGACACGAGATAGAACACGGCATCGAGCACATACAGGAATATCTGAAGGCCGATGACAGCATCCGCCAGCGCTACTCCACCCGATATCTCTCCATCAAACTACTCGAGAACGACAAGCATGCCGAGGAGTATGTGAGCCACCTCAAGTCGGCAAAGGAAATCTTCGCCGCACGCGACGAGGCTGCACGACGCGTCAAGGAGGAAACCATGGAAGACAGCGAGACTGCCATCATGGACGCCAAGTACGGCTTCATACACGGAGCCTTGCAGGAGGCTGGCTACGAAACGGGAAAGGCCAAAGACACCTATCAGGTGACGCATCTCATCGACCGCATCCTTACCAACAAATACGTGGGATTCCCCATCTTCGTACTCCTCCTGTTCATCATGTTCTCAGCCACCTTCGTCCTGGGCGAAGTGCCTAAGGGATGGATTGAGGACGGAGTGGCTTGGTTGGGAACTGTCATCAGCACCAGCATGCCCGACGGACCAGTGAAAGACATGCTCGTCGATGGAGTCATCGGAGGCGTGGGAGCCGTCATCGTCTTCCTGCCGCAGATTCTCATCCTCTACTTCTTCATCTCCTACATGGAGGACTCTGGCTATATGGCACGTGCTGCCTTCATCATGGACAAGTTGATGCACAAGATGGGACTTCACGGCAAGTCGTTCATACCACTCATCATGGGCTTTGGCTGCAATGTACCAGCCGTCATGGCGACACGCACCATCGAGAGCCATCGCTCGCGACTCATCACCATGCTCATCCTGCCGCTGATGAGCTGTTCGGCGCGTCTGCCTATCTACATCATGGTGATAGGAACCTTCTTCGCCCTGCAGTATCGCTCGCTCATCATGGTGTCGCTCTATCTCATCGGCATCCTGCTTGCCGTCATACTGAGCCGCGTGCTCTCCAGCTTCGTCATCAAGGGCGAGGACACGCCTTTCGTCATGGAGCTGCCACCCTACCGCTTCCCTACCTGGAAAGCCATAGGCCGACACACCTGGGAGAAAGGCAAGCAGTACCTGAAGAAGATGGGTGGAATCATCCTCGTGGCAAGCATCATCGTGTGGGCGCTGGGATACTTCCCCCACAACGAAGAGTTGGGACAGCAACAACAGCAGGAACAGAGCTACATCGGAAGAATAGGCAAGACCATTGAGCCTGTCTTCACACCTCAGGGCTTCGACTGGAAACTCGACGTAGGACTCATCTCTGGCGTGGGAGCCAAGGAAATCGTGGCGTCCACCATGGGCGTGCTCTACAGCAACAACGACAGCTTTGGCGACGACAGCGACTACAACGACGAGGACGGCAAATACGAGGTACTGAAGAAGCAGATGACTGCCGACCTGCAGAAGACCTACGGCTATAGCGATGCCGAGGCTGCCCACAAAGCGAGCCTCACCGCCTATTGCTTCCTCCTCTTCGTACTGATCTACTTCCCCTGCATAGCCACCATCGCGGCTATCAAGGGCGAGACGGGCAGTTGGAAATGGGCTGGTTTTGCCGCCATCTACACCACGCTATTAGCATGGGTAATATCAGCTCTGGTCTTCCAGATAGGAAATTTATTTATATAAAATAAAAACATACCCCCTGCCCCAAAAACTCTGCTTGCCGACGTATGAATTTATGCGTGGGCACGCAGGAATTTTTGCGTGGGCACGCAAAATAAAAGCCCTTAGACCTCATCATGGAAGTCTAACGGCTTTTTTCATTGCGCTCGTTTGCATTATCTTTGTCTGCAAATTGTAAGAATATCATATGGAATATCTGACGCTAACAAATAGCACCGAAATCATTAGGATTGCTTCCGAGGACATTGTTTTCATCAAAGGTGATGGAAACTATTCCGACATATACCTATCCAATGGCAAAGCGGAGAACGTTACTTACCAACTGCATGGTCTGATGGACAAATTAGAAAAATTCACTTATTGTCCCTTCCATCGAGTTGGCAAGAGCCTCATCGTCAACAAAGACTATATCTTCAAAGTAAATCCAGGACTTCAAAAGCTCATTTTGGCAAGCAGCAACCTATACGATGACATCCATATCAAGGCATCAAAAGAGGCCCTCAAGGAACTGAAAGACAAATTAGAAAAGGAAGGAGGCGAAGCATGAGAAAGAAATTTCCAACAAAGAAAGGCATTATCTTCGTGGATGATGACTCCAACGTGATAGTAGAAAGACCTGCATCCATACAGCGGCCACACAAATGGAGAGACATTATCATAGGTGTGCTCGTATCCATCACCCTTTGCATCATGGGCTTGGGCGGATGGCAACTCTATAATTACTATTATAATATAGGTGTACCTGTATCGGTAACGCCCGAAGAGAACATTCAGAAACTGGCTGCCCGTCACAAAGGCGGCAAGCCTACCATCACGCTGTCTTCCGATTCCATCCTGGGCGTAGCGCTCAACATGTATCGTCTGGAAAATCTGCAAGCCGAAATTTCCCTGGTAGAACCTGATACCACCGACAAGAGTGTATGGATGTACAGCCGAAGTGCCGACCACACCAGCACCAACGAATATCTGGGCAGTCTGGTGATGAACGGCAAGGAACTGGCATCGGATGTTTCCCGCCTGGGCTATTGTGCGATGGCGAATGGCAACATCGTGCTGGGAATTTCGAGAAGCGACAAGGTGAAGGATTATGTAAAGGAACGGGGCGGCAGTTTCTTCCGCCAGTTTATCTTGGTATCAGATGGAGTATTACCAGCCAAGTTCCAACTTCACGGCAAGGTGGAGCGCCGTGCCTTGGCAAGAACTTCCGACGACCACCTATATTATATAGAGACCCGTCATCCCGAAACCCTCTGGGATTTCGCCGATGCCCTGCGCGAATACGGTTTCGCCGATGCTATCTACATCACCGGTGGCAAGTGTCACAGTTTCTATCGCACCCCCGATGGCAAACCGCATAATATAGGCGATGACGCCCAGCATCCTCATAAGAAATATCAGAAAATCGTGCCTTGGATTATATTCAAGGCACGATAGAGTGCTGGATGATAGAATTTATTTGTATTTTGCATAAATCAATACCGGTCTTCTCCTAGAAGATTCCTTGTATATCTGCATCACTTTCTCCACGCAGCTTCTTGATACAGTAAAGCAGCCACGGCTCTCTGTTCCCAGCGGAATATACTCCTTCTCACCGGAGAATCTTGTCACCTTGCCAGCAGAATGGATCAGGATACCACGGGCTTCTGCCAGATAATTGCTCTTGTCGAGCCCTCGAAGGCGAACGCAGTTCTTGAACTTCATTCCACCTTTTCCTATCATGACATATCTTCCAAGACTCGTGCATCCACTTCCTAGGTTATTGCTGAACTTTGGTTGGGCTGCTGTATTTCCCTTACCACTTCCATGCATGCAATAGCTGCTCATTACTCTTTTGCCACGCTGCAAGTCATAGATAAAGAACCTCTTCTTGCCAGATGGTTTGGAGAAATCCACGAGGATATAGTAATCCGTACTATATCCCCGTCTGTCGCAATAATCCCTTACTTGCGTCAGGTTCTCACAATCCACCTGATGATACCACTCTTTAGCATCCACCGTATTCTTAAAAAACGGTTTTGTGAACCTATTATAAATAGGTGGAACGAAAAGGACACCGATGACAAGCAGAACCAGTATTCCCAATATAATCAATAACTTCTTCATAATGCATCAGTTCTCTGTTCTCAGAGGAACTATTTCTTCACGCAGCTTGTTTTGAGCAGTAAAAAAATCACCCAATAAAGCCTTTAGGTATTCTTTTACCTGAGGAATGTCCTTAGTCAGTATGCACTGGCGTTTAGAATGGAGAACAAATTTCTGTCCTTCTTCTTCTATGCTGTAAAAAATGGTTACTCCACCATGAGTATTGATTGTGTTAATTGCCTTACGTACGTTAGACATTTGTTCAAGATCATCCATTGGAATTATACACCACCATGGATCCCACATTTCAATGAAGTAGCTGTCATTACTGGCATTAATGACAAAATGTTCTCCCTGATACTCAAAATACAAGCGATTCTCGTTCTCTTCTAAGGCAGTTACCTCACAATTTAATTGCTTCAGTAGCTCTATGCACAAATCCTTGGTGTGTGGAGGTTCTTCCTGCTTTTCTTCTTGCTGTATGTCTGCAGAAGCCTCAGGTTGTGTACTGCCATCTGTCTCTTGTTCAATAGGCTTTACTTTTCTTCGCGTAAAAAAGTAAGTACAAGCTATAATCACAATCGTTGAAATAATAGTCTCCATATGCATTGTTTTTATTTGATGTTTTTTCCAATAACTCTGCTATCTTTCTGAAAAATGGTTCTTTAAAAGAATGCATCCAAAACTTCCTCAAACACATCATTCGGACTTACTCTATTGAAGAGATTCATAGAGGTGTTGAGCTTCATCACGTCAACTCCGCTTCCCATGATGTATTCGATGTCCTTACCCTTGTGGAGCAGGAGCGCCTTGCAGCATTCACGGAGTCTGTCACCCAGAATCTCATGTTCAATATAGGCTCTGGCTTCACCCTCGCCATCCAAACCATAGTAGTTTGCGTTGTGGCTATGACCGAGTCCCTTCTGTTGTGGAAAGATATACCATATCCAATGGCTTTGTTTTCGTCCTTCCTTCAGTTCTCTCAAAGCCTGGGTATAGGCAAACTCCTGAGCATCCAGGAAACGTAAGAGATCATAGTGTGGCTGCTGAACCTTTGGCCATCCGATGATGTCCCAGAACTCAGAAGGAAGGCACACATTCTCAAGATCGTAACATCTTTCAAACAGAGGAGCCATTTCTTCTGGAGAATATCCGGCGATACCGCAACCAATCAATGTCACAAAGAATGTTTTGTCAGGGTGATTCTTGGCAAACTCGATGAATTCATCCACATCCTTTTTCAGGGCTTCCATACCACTCATTGAATCGATGGCGTAACTCTTTCCCTGCAAACCATGTCCCTGTCCTCTGATGGCACCGAACTTCTCCAGGGCTATCTTTGCCGCACCACCATCATGATATCCCATGGCGTTGGAGCCGAATACAAAGATTTCACCAGCGGCAAGGCGGCTGATGAGATGAGGGGTAACGCGGGTTTCTGGATTATTCGGTGACTTATCCAGTTTCGCAAGCTCCTCTGCTTCCACCACAGGAACCATCTTCTTCCATTCCTCCAGGAACTCTTTCATGTCGTATTTTAAGTTCTGAAGTTCAGAAGGCTTATATACGCCACTTTTCGCCACGTATTCTGCCACCTTTTTCTTCACCGTTGCTTCGGTCTTGAACTTTGCCATTTCCTTTGGATTCAACTTAAAGGTAAACGACTTATAGGTCTTCTTACCGTTGACCATTTCAAACTTGATAACTGAAATCTTTACTTCCTTACTCATTTTTATTATCTTTTAGTTATCTATTAATACCACTATCCCTTGAAAGGTAAACATAGCAGACTATTCTCTCCAGTTTATGAACTATGTTACTTCTGAGAGTTTGAGACATAAATTCGTTTTGGATATTTACCAAGTATATTTCTTACAACATCAAATCCTTGATGGTTGTACCATTCATGAATCTGCTTAAATCTACCCTTTCT